>Ga0155036_127_pt1 | contig 5476 bp, 3 predicted proteins | sample RifCSPhighO2_01_FD_106004 | JGI IMG/M metagenome (GOLD analysis project Ga0155036, IMG submission 106004) | Candidatus Yanofskybacteria bacterium RIFCSPHIGHO2_01_FULL_44_22 | reverse complement strand
GCCCATTTCTATTTTCCCATGCTTCGAATCACAATATAATTTAACGAGTCCCACACTTAAGTGTTTAAGTGTGGGACGAGCGCTACGGCGCGCTCTTTTTTCAATCTGCTCGGCCGTTTAGGATAAACAAGGGATTTCCTGCAGGAAATCCCTTGTTTATCCTGGCCGGTGAGAACTTATTCAAAAAGAGCGCGCCCTCCGCCACTTAGCTTTGATTGAAAGCTGATACTCTGCCGAGAAAGGTCAAAGGAATAATACAAGGGAGCATACAAACAAGGACTGTCCTTGTGATTACCTTCCTATGCCTGCTGCGGGTCTGAAATATGGGACTGACTGAGCGCTTCCCATTTTGTGAATTTTGTGGTATAATAAAAGATGGCAAAGAGTGTTATAATATAATACATAAGGGAATACGCGAAAATGGCTGATTTTTTAATCAAAAATAGGTTTTTTCAGGGGATTAAGGTGTTTTTGACGCCTTGCGCAGAAAACGGTTTTAAGCCGAGAATCTTTAGAAACGACTTGTTTTTCCTTTTGGTTGGCCTCCTGGCCGGACTTAAAATTTTAAGCATTGTTTCCTTCGGCAACTATCTTGGCGCCGATATTTTCAATCAGATTTCCCAAAAAGACCTTTATCAGTTAACCAACCAAGAAAGACGGCAAAACGGCCTTTCCGAGTTGGCGGCAAATCCCCAACTTGAAACGGCGGCGCAGTTGAAACTTGCCGACATGTTCCGCAATGATTATTTTGCCCACAATTCGCCCCAAGGCAAGACGCCGTGGATTTGGTTTGCGCAAGCCAGCTACGATTATACGGCCGCCGGCGAGAATTTAGCGATGAATTTTTATTCAAGCAACGAAGCAATGAAAGCGTGGATGGCTTCGGATTTGCACCGAAAAAATATTTTGCTTAAAGATTTTTCAGAAACGGGCATTGCGTTCGGTTCAGGAATTTTTAACGGAGAGAAAACCGCGGTGGTTGTTCAATTATTCGGCAAGCCTAAAATTAAAACAGCTGTTTTATCTAAGGGCACAATCAAAAAAATTCATCCTTCGCCGGTTTTAACGCCGGCGCCGGCGCTTTCGGCGGCTCCAAGTTTTATTCCAAGCAATGAGCCGAAATTGACGCCGGTTGCTTTGAATAATGCGCGCCAGCCGGAAGTCCGAGCGGCGGAAACCGGAACGGGGTTAGCGCAGAATTTGATTTCCGAAGTTTATCCGTCGGTCAATCTGGCCGGCAAAATTCTTGGTTTGATTTTCGGATTTTTTGCAATGACGGCCCTGATTAGAATTTTTGCGGCGGCCAAAATGAAATTTTCGGCTCCCATGCTGAAACCGGCGATTTTGACGGCGCTGGCCCTGGTTTTGATTTTCGCGGGCGACGGCGCGCTTAATGCCGGGAATGTCCTAATCAATTAAAGATAAAGAAATGATTAATTTTAATTTTGCGGCGACAACTGAAAACACCCAATCCATATCTGTCCGGAACAAGTTCGGTTCTTTTTCCGCCAGAGATTTTAGAACGGGCATCATTGTGTTTATGAGTGTGTTTTTGATTTCATTTACGGCGCTAAACTTCAAAGACATATTCGGCGGAATGAAATTTGATTTTTGGAACAAGAGCGGAAACGAGAATGCTGACAATGAGAAATTAACCGCTGATTTGAGGGCGTTGTATGGCTATACGGCCAATGGGGGAGAAAAAAATTGGCTTACCGGCAGAATGCCGTCTGTTGCCGGCGCTTCTTCGGCTGTCAACTACGGCGCGGCGAAGAATGCCCCGAGCTCTTCGGTTTCGGGTGAATTGTTTATTCCTAAAATCGGCGTTTCGGCTCCGATTATAAAAAGCTCGTCAACCGATGCCGGCATAATTTTAAATGATTTAAAGAGCGGCGTGGTTTTATATCCGGATTCGTCATTGCCGGGCCTGGGCAGTTCCGTTATCATCGGCCATTCGTCTTCCAATTTGCCGTGGAGAAAATATGGGACGGTCTTTGCCAAACTTAATAATCTTTCCGAAGGAGATTCAATTTATGTCGAATACGAAGGCAGAAATCTTGTTTATACGGTTACCGGTAAAAAAATGGGTACCGCCGAAGCCCTGTTTAATTCAGGGATAAGCGGCGACCTTATTTTGGGAAGCTGTTGGCCTACAGGAGAAACAAAAGAAAGAATAATTATCACCGCCAGGTTGATTTGACAAACAGTATATTAAATGTTAATATACAGCAATTGTATAGTTGCTATCATCGAAAATTATGAAAAAAACATTTGCAATTTTTTCAATAGGAATTCTTTTTACCGCTATGTTCGGCGGTTTGAATTTTACTCCGGCGGCAAACGCGTCTTCGGTTGACACGGGTTGGATTGGCGCCGATTCTTTTGTCGGAAGCACTGATATCCGATGCGGCAAAAAGTTAGCCAATGTTTACGGACAAGGAAATAAGAAATTTTATATTCCCGAATCCGTCTTGCGATTGCCGGAGGGAAATTATTTGATAGATATTGTGGCGCACTATGGTTTTTATGACGGCACCGGACCCCAAACCAATGAAACCATGACCGTAAGAACAAGTGTGGATTTCAGGAATATTTCCGATTTAAATGGAAGCGGCGGCAGGAGAAAAGACAGAGATAACTGCGAGCAAATTCAAAAAGACATAAAAACCTATACCAATATCGCCGGTACGCCGATTAAATATGTCGGCGGAGCGATTTATTTTGAACCGCAAAGCAGGGATTCTCAAAGTATAGAGATTTACAAAGTAAGAGTTTATCGGATTTTTGATGACCCCACTCCTACTCCTACTCCAACCCCGACACCGACACCGACACCTACCCCAACGCCTACTTTTACTCCTACTCCAACCCCGACCCCCACCCCGACTCCGACGGTAACGCCCACCCCAACGCCTACTTTTACTCCCACACCCACACCTACTCCGACTCCCTGTTCCTTTCCTCCGACTGCGGCCATTAGCGTTTACCCATCAGTTATTTACAGGGGGCAGAGCGCGACTCTTTCCTGGAATACCGCTAATGCGACTTATGTGGTGATTAATCCCGGCATCGGCCAGGTTTCTTCGTGGGATTCAATTACCATATCGCCGTGGCAAACTACGACCTATACGATTTCTGCCAGCAATAGCATTTGTTCCGGTGCCGCTATGGCATCTGCCGCTTTGACCGTTTACGATTATTACACTCCAACCCCAACCCCGACGCCGTCGCCTTATTTAACCGTTTATAAAGATGTGCGGAATATTTCTTCGGGGACAGGCGAATCTAATTCCGTTTATGCCAAACCCAATGACACCCTGGAATTTTCGATTCGCATTTACACGAATAATTACTACGCCTACGGCATCAGGGCTTCGGATTATCTGCCTTCCGGCTTGAGATATGTTTCCGGCAGCACAACCGTCGACGGCAATTATGTTTCCGACGGTCTTACTTCCGGGAATTTGTATATCGGCGGCAGGAGCGCCAATACTTCGATACAGATAAGATTCAAGGCGCAAATTGAGAACGAATCATTTTTCAGTTATGGCACCACGAATATCATCAACACCGTAAATGTAAACGCGGATAACGCGCCTGGAATCAGCGATTCGGCCACGGTTTTTGTCGAGAGAAATCAAATCTCCGCCGGTCAGCTTAATATTCAAAAATTTGAAAAAAATATTTCCAAAGGCGACACCATCGAGAAGAGCAATGTAAACGTGTCCCGCGGCGATACGATGGAATTTATTTTGAGAGTCCGTTCGGCGTCTTCGCTTGCGGCCAACAATGTGATTGTTCGCGACGTAATGCCGGCCGGTCTTTCCTACGTGAATAATTCTACCAGTCTGAATGGAAACATTATTCAGGACGGCATTATTAATTCCGGCGTTAACATCGGTTATTTAAGTCCCAACCAGGAGGCGGTGCTTAAATTTAAAGCAGTTATAAATTCGAGCGCTTCCGGCACGATGATAAATTATGCGTATGCCAGCGCCGATAATATTGTGTCGGTCCGGTCTCCGGACGCGGCAATGACGGTTGGAATCGTTGCCGGTGCGCTGGATATAAAAACCGGCAGTTCGGCCTGGACTTTTTATCTGCCGCTTTTAACGGCCAGCCTTGCTTCCTTCGGTTATTTTCAGCGGTTAAGGATAAAGCGATTGCTGGCAGGAATTATTCCCGTTGTTTAAAGTTATCCACCGGCCGTAAACATGGCAATTGACATTGCCGGAACAGTTTTGCTATAATCCTTATTACAATAATATATGGTTAATTCTACACAATTTCTTTCAACAAGCGGCTGATTGTAACTGGCATTTTTGCGCTCGTTTCAAAGCCGCTTGAAAGCGGTGTTTTTATTGCCTGTTAATGTATGCAGAGCGTGGTTAAACGGTTTTTGGCGGCCGATAATCGTCTCTCATTCGGAGGGTAAGGAGGGAAAGAATGAGGAACGATTACTGGTTGCTAAGGGCAAGCTTGTCTACCGTTCGGAAGGCACTCTGACAACTGAATAAGAAATTAATCCCGCATGAAGTCGAAATAATATTTCGGCATCCGCTAGAGGCGGATTACTTCATTCGGGATGGGTAAAAAGCATTAATAATCAACCCCGCTCCTAAAAAGGGGGTGGGGTCAACAAATAATCGTTACTCATTAAGTTCCGCCAAAAATTTTGGCGGGTAAACAATAAGGGCGTACGGAGGATGCCTTGACACTAAAAGGCGATGAAGGTCGTGGCGTGACTGCGATAAGCCTCGGGGAGCCGTCTAGCGGGCTTTGATCCGGGGATGACCGAATGGGGAAACCCCACGCGGTAAACCCGCGTGAGCGTGCTTCGCACGCAGTTCATAAAGTTGAAAGTTCATAATGTTCATAAAGTAAACTGAATAAGATTTTTATTCCAGAAACTTTATAACTTTATAACTTTAAAAACTTTTGACTTGCGCGCGGAGCGCGTAGCGTACCTGGGGAAGTGAAACATCTCAGTACCCAGAGGAAAATAAATCAACGAGATTCCGTCAGTAGCGGCGAGCGAAAGCGGAATAGCCTAAATCTGTACACCAATCAAACGGTAGCAACTGTCATTTTCGCGTTAAACATATTTGATATTGCTTAGCGTCCGATAGTCGGCAATTGTGGCAATTCACGAACCGACTGTCGCAGTGAAAGTGCCGCTTGATTGGTGTGCAGAGGTTATAGGGATAATACACTTGAGAATTTGAGCTTTCGAATTCGAAGCTCAAATTTTCTTAGAAAGTTAAAAATCCGAGCGTTAGCAGAACGGCCCTGGAACGGCCGGCCAAAGAAGGTGACAGCCCTGTAAGCAAAAACAATCGGACTTTCGTATTGTTACCTGAGTAACCCGGGATAAGAATGTCCTGGGAGAAATTGCCCATACTACTGGGTAAGGCTAAATACTTTTAGTGATCGATAGTGAACAAGTACCGTGAGGGAAAGGTGAAAAGAACCCCGG
>Ga0155036_116_pt1 | contig 6722 bp, 5 predicted proteins | sample RifCSPhighO2_01_FD_106004 | JGI IMG/M metagenome (GOLD analysis project Ga0155036, IMG submission 106004) | Candidatus Yanofskybacteria bacterium RIFCSPHIGHO2_01_FULL_44_22 | reverse complement strand
TCAGGGTTTTGCTCAAAAAAAGTTCGAACATCAATCAAAAAACACCGCCAATTTTCAGAATTGGCGGTGAGGGTGGGATTCGAACCCACGAAAGGATTTCTCCTTTACGGCTTTTCGAGAACCGCGCCTTCAACCACTCGGCCACCTCACCCTTTAAAATTAAAAATTATCATTTTATAAACCAAATTAAAAGCCCCCTCAATATAGAAAGCCGGAGGTTATGCGCCGTTGGCGGGGTTTTGGTTAAAGAATTTATGTCAGTTCGCGCAATGAAATGAATCCGGGGGTTATGAACAAGTGCTTTTCTGCGGATTTAACCGCAATGGTATAATGAGTTTAGTTAATCGCTTTTTTGTTTTCGGGTGATTAGCCCGGCGTAAAAAAGTATTTTTAAATGAAAAAAATTGTTTGGATTGTCGTTGTTGCGGCAATTGCTCTGGCGGCGTTTATTTTAACCAAAAGGCCGGCGGATGAAGAGGGGATTTTGGGAGGGAATCAAGAAACCGTTTCTCCGACTCCGACTCCCAGCGCCAAGATTTCTAAAAAAGCGGCGCCCAAAACCGGCGGGGAAATCGCCGGCCAGTCGATGCCCTACAGCCAGCTGGTTGCCGAATACGCCACCCGCAGAATTCAGTTTGACGAGCGGTGCCAGTCGATTCCGGGCAGTCCGACTTTTAAAAACGGCACGAGCGTAATGTTTGACAACCGTTCCGGCGACGCCAGGTATATAAGGGTGGGGGAGACGACCTACTTGTTCGGAGGATATGATTACAAGATATTGACACTATCCAGTGAAGCGTTGCCCAAAACGCTGTCAATGGACTGCGGTGCGGCGATAAATGTGGGACAAATATTACTGCAGAAATAAGACGACACCGAAATCAATTAACACAAAGCCGAGCTTAGCTCGGCTTTGTGTTAATTGATTTGAATGCTTTCTAAGCATTTGCGTAAATTAAGAAATTAGTATATAATAAATTTGTTAAATTGGTTTAAATCTTTGGGCCCCCGTGCAGATGGGGGCTGATTTTTTCAACATCAAACCGCCAAAATTTATGAAAGAGAAAATTACAAATTTAAGAAATGTCGCCATTATTGCCCACGTTGACCACGGTAAAACCACTTTGGTTGATTTTTTATTGAAACAATCCAATACTTTTCATGCCAAGGCCGAAGAATTAAGCAAGGACTTGATTATGGATTCAAACGACTTGGAACGCGAGAGGGGTATTACGATTTTGGCCAAAAACGCTTCGGTAAATTACGGCGGGATAAAAATAAACATTATTGATACTCCGGGCCACGCCGATTTCGGCGGTGAAGTTGAACGCACATTAAATATGGCCGACGGAGCCCTGCTTTTGGTTGATGCCCAAGAAGGGCCGATGCCTCAAACCAAATTTGTACTCAAAAAAGCCATTGAGCTTAATTTAAAAATAATCGTTGTGATAAATAAAATAGACAAACCCGGCGCGGATATCAAAAGAACAACCGATGAGGTGGCCAGTCTTTTTTTAAACTTAGCTCAAGAGGCGCATCATTTGGATTTTCCGATGGTGTACGCCATCGGCCGAGAGGGAAAGGCATGGAATCATATTCCGTCTCAAGAAGAAAAAACCCAGCCAGCCGACCTCAAGCCCCTGTTTGGAAAAATTATTGAATATATTCCGGCGCCGGAAGTTGACATTAACGCCCCGTTCCAAATGTTGGTGTCCAATCTTGATTATGACAGCTACCAGGGAAAATACACAATCGGGCGGATTGCGAGGGGGAAAATTAAAAAAGACCAGCCGATTGCGGTCATAGACGGCGAGGGCAATAAACAAAACGGCAAAATTGAGAAAATTTTTACGTATCAAGGATTGCAAAGGACAGAAAACGAAGAAGGGTTTGCCGGTGATATTGTCGCTTTGACCGGAATTCCCGATGCGCGCATCGGAACAACTGTTGCCGACCCCAATAATCCGGAAATGATACCGCCGGTTGTAATAGAAGAGCCGACTTTAAGAATAAGAGTCGGTCCCAATACTTCGCCTTTTAAGGGGCAGGAAGGCTCTCGCTTTACCTCAAGGCAAATTGCCGAAAGATTGCGCCGCGAACTGGAAACTAACGTGAGCATGCGGTTGGCCGAGCTTGGCGGAACTGATTTTGTGGTTTCCGGCAGGGGAGAATTGCACTTATCTATTTTAATTGAAACATTGCGGCGCGAAGGGTTTGAGCTGGAGGTTTCAAAGCCGGAAGTTATTATCAAAGAGATTGATAGTGTGCAAATGGAGCCGTTTGAAGAAATAACGGTTGATGTTCCCGAAGAATATGTCGGCATTATTACGACTGAATTTGGCAAAAGAAAAGCAACTTTGGTTGATTTGATAAATCACAAGAACGGTTATTCCCGGTTTGTTTATCACATCAGCACCAGGGGATTTCTGGGTTTGAGAAATATTTTAGTCACCAACACAAAGGGCACTGCGGTTATAAACAGCGTTTTGCTGGGCCACAAAGAGATGGCGGAACAGCCGCCAAGAATCAGAAACGGCGCTTTAATTGCTTCCGAAACCGGCAAGGCGGTAGCGTTCGGTTTAGAAGTTGCGCAGGGGAGAGGAATTGTTTTTATCGTTCCGATAACACAAGTTTATGAAGGAATGATTATCGGTCTTAACAGCCGCAAAGAAGATATCGAAATTAATGTTTGCAAGGGCAAGGAACTTACCAATATGCGCTCAAAATCTTCTGACGGAACCATAATTCTTGCTCCGCCGGTTATTCTTACCCTTGAACAGGCGCTGGATTTTATTGAAGACGATGAGCTTCTTGAAGTGACGCCGCAATCTCTGCGACTAAGAAAAAAATTTCTCAAGAAAAGCGAGAGGGATAAAAACAAGAGAAAGGAATAGGGATAAAAACAAAAACTGCCGATATCGGCAGTTTTTGTTGAATGTTGCGGGGGTGGGATTCGACTACAGATAAAATTTTCTTCCGAAAATTTTTCCGCAGTCCCGCCTCACGGTTGAAAATCGCCGATTGCGATTTTCAACATCGTTCCGGCATTCTCATCCCAACGCGAATGCCTCAATGGCATTCGCCTCCTCCGCAATCAAGTGGAAAATGAAAAAGCCCCCTTGTAAGGACCTTTTCATTTTCTGTAGTTGCGGGGGTGGGATTCGAACCCACGACCTCAAGGTTATGAGCCTTGCGAGCTGCCAGACTGCTCTACCCCGCGATTACTTTTAATAGAAGCATAACATACTAATAAACATTAAGGCAATAATTTAGCGGCATATCGTGTTTAACGATGTCGAACATCGTTAAACACGATATGCGAAAATCGCATCGTTCCGGTATTCGATCCCTCGCGCAAATCAAGCAGTTTGATTTGCTTCACCGGATAAAACACAAAACCCGCAGAAGTGGGTTTGGTGTTTTATCAAGTGTCGGTGGCAGGGATCGAACCTGCGACAACTGCTTTATGAGGGCAGTGCTCTACCACTGAGCTACACCGACCAAATTTGGACGGGGAGGGGGTGGGACTCTCCCAGCCCTTGGCGGTGAGGGTGAGATTCGAACTCACGGTACGGTTTCCCGTACAACGGTTTTCAAGACCGTCTCCTTAAACCACTCGGACACCTCACCGCCAAGGGCTGGATTCAAGACTGGTGTCTGGACCTTGTCCCGCATTCAACAAGATTGAAGTGCGGGAATTCGGCGCAACCCTCCCCCTCATCGCATTATTTGTCTTGTTCTTTTCCGCCAACTCTATCTCTTCGATAGGCGTTGAGATTTTTGGAAATTTCGCTCAAAAGAAACGCTCCCAAAACCTCATAGCTTAAAAATCTTATCGGGGAAGAAACTTCCAGGCGCAGAAAAGAGCCGAGCAGAGACATGGCCAACAATGAAATCCACCAGACGTAAACGAACAATTCGCCGGGCCGGATGTTTAGTTTCACGCCGGTCCATCGGGAAGTTTCCTTGTGGATGATATAGACGCCGAGAAACACCAGATAACTTGTTACCAGAGTATCGGGAAGTTCAAAATCGGGAATCAGGAAATCCAGCCAGCTTAAAACCAGCAAAATCGCCGTCCAAAGCAGAAGAAAATGAAAAAGAAGGTCTTTTACCGAGGATAATTCAACTCTGTATCGGCTGGCTATTTTCTGGTCATCCATAATTTTATTTTAGCACAAAAACTAATAAAAAAGAAGCGCTTACGCTTCTTTTTTATCTCCGGCTTCAATGAGCAGTCGCTGGTGTTGCGCCGCATACTTTTCCTTTAATATCCTTAAGGTGTTGTTTATCACTTCTTCTCGTCGGAGAATCGGGTCAGGCTCCTGTATTCCGAGGGATTCGGCTATGCGGTCAAGCTCATCAGGGTTTTCCAAAAAAACTAAAATCATGCCGTCCCGGCCGATTTCCTCATTTCTCCATATCTGGATAAGTTCCGGGTTTTTTTCAAGAAGGCGCTGAATGAAATAAAAGCCGTTGATTACCGCTTCTTTGATTCTTTGGTCCGTATCAATTTTCTGAAGCCGTTCTTTGTCTTCTTTCCGTTTGCAGAAACATAAAGCCAGATTATCAATAATTTCTATTTCTTTTTCGGAAAGAAACAACCAAAAGCCGTAGACCGGACCAGTCATAATCGCCTCCGCCGTTTTATCGACAAGGTGCTTTTAGAATCAGTTTGCTCCATTACGGGAGAAAATCAAGAGGAAGATGTTTTGTGCGGGCGCATGGAATCGGACCATGAACCTCTGTCTTATCAGGACAGCGTTCTACCATTGAACTACGCCCGCAATTTTTTTAAATAATATCAAATAAAAAAGGTTTTGTAAATTGAATAAAAGCCTGTTATTTGGTATTTATACATCATGAAAGTTTTGCACAAATCTGAAATTTTATTTTTTCTGTTGTTGGCTTTTTCAGGAGGAATTTTTATGGCGTCTTTTGCGCCCGTTTCATATAGTTTTATTTTGGTTTTAATAATTATAAGTATCGGAATTATTGGCATTTCGGCATATCACAAAACATTTTCCCGCGCCGGAATTTTGACTGGAGCTCTTTTATTAGTTTTTGCGCTGGGAATCGTCAGGTTTAATTATGTCAGTTTATCAAAAAATATTTTGAGTCAATTTAGCGACATTGAGGCTGGCGGCCCGCTTCGCCACGGTTTGGGTGAGGCAAGCAGGGGAGTGGCGGTTATTTTGAAAGGATATGTTGACGATGAGACGGTTTATCAAAACGGCAGGGCGCAGTTTGTTTTTAGGGTGAAACAAATTATCGTGCCGGATAAAATTATTGAAGTTGATGAACGAACCCAGATTTTCGCCAATGTTTTTCCGAAATATCAATACGGAGATTTTTTGGAGATAAACGGCGCGCTCAAGACCCCGCAAAATTTTGATCCCGTACGAAGCAGAGGCACGCTGCGAGCCCTCGCGGCTTCGTACGGGATTGATTATGTAAATTATTTAAAGAAAGAGGGCGTAGCAACGACGATGTCTTTTCCGAAGATTAAAACAAGCAAGACCGCCGGATTGGGGTTGTTTGAGAAAATGAAGCTTGGTTTTTATAAAAAAATATTTATCGTTAAGGATAAATTTGAATTGGCGGTGAGTCGTTCTCTGGCCGAGCCGAACGCATCGTTTATAAACGGCATTTTACTGGGAAGCCGGCAGGAAATCCCTGACAAACTGAAAGAGGCGTTCAATAAAACCGGCACTTCGCATATTCTCGCCGTTTCCGGATATAACATCACCATAATCGCCGAAGCGGTTCTGTGGGCGCTGGTTTGGTTTTTTAAAAGGCGAAAAGCGTTCTGGCTCTCGGCGGGGTTGATTATTTTGTTTTCCGTTTTGACCGGCGCTTCGGCCTCGGTGGTGAGGGCGGCAATAATGGGGCTCTTGCTGTTGTTCGCTTCCGGCTACGGGCGCTTGTCCGACGCGAAAAATTCGATTGTTCTCGCCGGCGCGGCAATGGTATTTTTAAGCCCGATGATTTTAGCTTTTGACGTCGGTTTTCAGCTGTCATTTATGGCGGTGCTGGGGCTGGCTTATGTTTATCCGCTGTTAAATTATAAAACGGAAAAAATTTCAAAAATTGCCGGCCAGCTTGGAGAATTTGTTAAGAGTTTGAAAGAAATTATTTTGATGACCTTGTCGGCGCAATTTTTTGTATTCCCGTTGCTCATCTATTATTTTAAAAATTTGTCTTTGGTGTCGGTTGTTGCCAATGTTTTAGTTTTGCCTTTTGTTCCCGCGGCGATGCTGCTCGGATTTTTGTCGGGTTTAGCGGGGATAATTTTTGTTCCTCTCGGCCGCCTTGTCGGTTTCGCGGCTTGGGCGATTACGGCGTATCAAATTAAAATTATAGAATTTTTCGCGTCTCTGCCGTTTGCTTCGGTGGCGGTTTCTTTCACCCGGGTGGCGCTTATCATAATTTATCCGATATTGTTTTTCGGATTGTGGCGGATGAGGAGAAAAATAATCGGTAAAATTTGACAAAATTTCAGGTTTCTTTTTGCCAATTTTTATGATATTAAACTTTGATGTTGTTTAAACGATTTTCAATTATTCATCTCGTGGTTTTTCTCTGTCTTTCTATTTTTGCGTGGACGACTTATTCCACCGCTTCCCAGAAAGACGGACTGCTCAAGGTGTATTTTCTTGATGTGGGACAGGGAGACGCGATGTTTATTGAAGCGCCGAATGGCAATCAGGTCTTGATTGACG
>Ga0155036_123_pt1 | contig 7640 bp, 10 predicted proteins | sample RifCSPhighO2_01_FD_106004 | JGI IMG/M metagenome (GOLD analysis project Ga0155036, IMG submission 106004) | Candidatus Yanofskybacteria bacterium RIFCSPHIGHO2_01_FULL_44_22 | reverse complement strand
GGTTCTTTTCTTAAAATAGCTTCAACGGTTTCGTGTAAAAGCGTTCCTTCCGCGGCCGATTTGGTTTTAATCGCCTCGCCGGTCTTAAAATCAGGCAAACCGGCATAATACATATATAAGGCCGGCTTGGCTTTAATTGAAATAATAGAAGTAACGCGCGGATACCAAATCCCGTCTATTTCGTAACCGTTGGCATTCTTGAAATTTTCCACATTGGAATACCACATTATATTATTATTTATATTTTCACTTAGAAAATCTCAAAACTCGTTGAAGGCATATCTTTTGGAGGGGGTTTCGAGCGCGACGGCGCGAGAACTTCAGGATTTTTTAAGCTTCAAAAAATCCGTACCCGGAAAAAGATGCGCCGAGAAAGAGTTTTGGGATTTTCATGATTTACTTAATATTTATATATTTGTCCCAATATTCAAACAATTCCTTGGTCGCTCTTAAATCCCCGAAACAATACTTGGCAATTTCAAGATGCCGCTTTTCTTTGAACAAGCGGGCGACATCGTCGCCGGTAATGCCCTGGGCCTTGGGACTGGTTATGCCAAACGCTCGGCACCACATATGAAGATTCATTTTTTGCCTCACCGCCCCGAAAAAGGTGAGCCGGTCCAGAAGGTCGATATGCTGGTCATAATATCGGTTGGGCATCAGATTGGCCGTTGGTTTTAATTTTAAAATCGCCGAACGCACCAGAAGATAGGGACAATCAAAACCGCGGCCGTTGAAAGTGACAAATTGGTCGTAATGCAAAGCGATATCCCAAAAATTTTTCAGCAGTTCTTTTTCCGAAGAAAGGGGGACATATTGAGCGTTGTCATCGCCCGACTTTTCAAGATTCCCTTCCGGAGATTGAAAATAAACCGCGCCTTTGTTCGTATCGGGATTCAGAATGCCAATAGCTATAATTTGGCCCGTAAGCGGCGAAAAACTTAATCGTTCTTTGGCCTCCTCTTCCTCGGCGGGGGATTGGGTAAAACGCATAACGTATTCTTTGGATTTTTCATCCAGCGACTCAAGCTCCACTCCCACCGTCTCAATATCAAAAATTAATTTCGGCATGTATCAAAGATATATGAACTAACGCCTATGGGCAAGCTCTTTCTGGACAAGTAAAAAATATCGTTAATGAAGTTGCCGATATTGTGCGATATTTTTAAAATGTTGCACAATATCGGCACATTGTACGACATTGTAAATTTGAAAGAGGGAATAAGATTTTATTTAATTTACAATGTCGTACAATGTAGGTTATACGACGTCAATGCAGTTCCAACTCTCCCCCGGGCTAAACTTGCTCGAGAGCCTCCAATAAACCTTTGAGTACGGCGATAACTATATCGATAACTACAAAAAACAAATTTATCAGCAACACAATAATTGCCTTAATCGCTCCCACCGCATCCTGGCCGGAAAAATTATCGGTATTTACGATGTTCTTAAGTTTTAAAGTGTTAAAATCGCCGGAACTCTCTTTTAAGGGGCTGATGGGTATGTTGGTATCAATATTAACGCCCTTACCTCCGCTAAAGCCCTTAAACACGTTCTGAATAAGTTGATTTACGGAATCAGCAACGCCGCCGGTTATTTTATTGGGGTCTGAAAACTGGCTCAATCCTTGTAAATCGCCGGAACTTGTTGAGTACGCCAAAGCGCCGTTAACGCCGGTTATGAAAACATTAGTTAAAAGATAAATTATTAAAAATTTCCTCATATGTTTCCATTATACACCATCGTTTTTTGTGAACAAAATCAAATCGCTTAAATACAATCTTAACGCCTTCTTTGCCGGAAGAATTGAAAATAAATATCTTAAATGCACCATTTCTCTAATGAGCCAGCCCAAGAGTCCTTTAATTTTTATCCTTCCCAGGTGGAACAAAGCATATTTGCCGCCCACCGGAGCTATCCAAATATTATAAAACGGTTTATATGTTTTTAATTTTTTATCCGCCATTGTCCGTGCCGCATTTCTGGCGGCGCTCTGTCCTTGTTCAATAGCCGTAAGGGCCATGGCTGGAATAAGTTTGCCCTGAACTTGAAAATCTATAATATCGCCTACGGCAAACACATTTTGACGAATTTGTCCGTCCGGGCGGCGGCAGCGTAAAAATTCATCAACCGCGAGCCTGCCGTTTTCTGTTACATTCAAACCGGCCGTTTTTTTCAGCAACTCTTCAATTTGAATGCCGGCGGCCCAAACAATAAGAGCGCCGTTTATTTTTTGTCCGTTTTGCAACTGAACAAAATCCGGACCGATTTCATCAATCGGAGAATTTTCCACTATCGCCACTCCCAATTTTGTCAGCCGGCCCGCGATAATTGCCCTTTCGGTGTCCGATGCCATGGGTAAAATTTTAGGCCCCGCCTCAATTAAATTTACCCCGATGCGTCCTTCGCCGGCCTTTTTAAAACAGGAGGCGATTTCGGCTGCCAGTTCCACGCCGGTCAATCCGGCTCCGCAGATTAAAACCTGCGGCCTGGCCGCGAAAAATTCGCGGCTCTGCGGTTGTAGTTGTTCTTTTTTCTCTCTCATTATTTCCCGTAATTTTTGATTAATGAAAACGGCGTCGCCAACCGTTTTAAATTTAACGGCATAGTCCCCTATTCCGCGGATGCCAAAATCAGCCGCCCGGCTTCCGCAAGCCAAAATCAGATAATCAAAATTCAGACGAGCGCCCCCGCCCGTCAAAACCGTTTTAGAATCCAAACCTATTTCTGTTATTTCCGCCTGTATAAATTTTATTTTCCGTCCCGCAAAAATATCCGCATAAGTGACGGAAACCGTCTTTCGAAGTCGAAGGGCAAACCGGTCATCTTTAACCGAACAGGCGGTGGCGGTCTCATAAAGCAAAGGCGTGAACAGGTGACTGCCGCTTTTGTCGATTAAAATTATTTCCAACTGTTCCGATTTAAGCTGTTTTTGAAGCTGTTTTTCCAAATCAAGCGCCGCCCTGATACCGCCGAATCCCCCGCCGAGGATGATTATTTTAGTCATATGTTTAAATATTTTTTATTTAAGATAGTCTAGCGGATTTACTGAACCCTCAAAATAATTAAAATAAAGCTGGCCGTTGACGTCTTTTATAAAAGTAAAGAAATCTTTGTACAAACTAAGATGCAAATGCGAACCGGTGACATTGCCGGTATTGCCTTCGTAGCCAATTACTTCTCCCGTCCGAACTTGCGTGCCGACCTGCAAAAATGACAACGAACTCATGTGGGCATAAACGCTGACAAGATTGTATCGGTTTGGATGTTTTATTGCCACCCAGTTGCCCCAGCCGTCATTCTTGCCGTTTGCGATTATTTCGCCCTCGGCGATTGCCCGAATCTGGCTTCCGTAACCCGCCGCCATATCCAATCCATTGTGAGGCGCGCCGCCATACGGTCCGCGCAATCTGCCGCATCGCGCATATTTCGTACATCCGTATCCTTGGGTGATGCGATAATCTTCTTCCGGCCAACTAAACAAATCCGCCCCCTTTTTGGGTAAAGTGCCGGTAGCGGTTTCGTGGACAATATATAATCCGCCCTGGATGACGCGCGTTTCAAGCTCTTGCAATTGATTGAAAAAAAGAGCTTTTTTTTGCTCCACCCCAACCAGCATTTTTTGATATTGCGCTTCCTGGCCTTTTGTCTCAATCAATAATTTGTTTTTATCATCCGTGGCTTGGCTTAAAGAAAATTTTTGAGAATTTTGCTGCCGCTTCAAGAACTCCAAATTCCCCCTTTGATTCTCTAAATTTTTCTGTTGGTCTTCCAGTGATTGTTTGTCGCTTTTTAACTCACTCACTACGTTAAGCAAACTGGAAGTCAACGACTGGCTGTGCTCTCTTTGATTTAAAAAATCGGATAAATTTTTATTTTTCAGAACAATTGCCACCAAACTTTCATTATCACGCCTGTTTTGAAGGATAAACAATTGGCCGATGGATGATTTGCGGTAATTTATTTTTTCCTGGATGTCAAATATGGAATTTTGGGCTCCTTTTATTTCTATCGCCGTTTTATCTATTTTTTTATTGGTAAGATTGATTTGAGCTTGCAGTGACTTAATCTGGTTTTTAAGGTTCACAATTTGGTTTTTCAGAGTATTGGCCTGTTCTCTTTGTTGAGTGATTGTCCCGCGAAGCTGTTGAGCTTGTTCTTCAAGCTGTTCAATCTGTTGTTGAAGGTCTGCCATCTTTTCTTGGTCGGTTTGGGCGGTAGCACTCAAGGCGACGAAAATAAAAAAGGCGGAAATTAAAATCCCCCCCGTTTTTAATTTTAATTTGCAATGTTTCACTTTAAATTTTAAAAACCTTTAAACTGTTAATTTATCAATAGCGGCTTCTATTCTTTTTATCGTTTCTTCTTTCCCTAACGCTACGGCAATCTCCACCGGGTCGGGCGATTTTTCTTTGCCGGTCAGCGCGGCCCGCAATGGCCAGTAGATTAGTCCCCTGTCGCCAAGCTGTTCCGACCCCGCTTCGGCATCCAGATATTTACGAAGCTCTTCTTGTGTCCATTCTCTCCCCTCCAATGTATTAAGCGTTAATTGCAATGATTCTTTTATTTTATCAAGCGAAAACCCCTTCCAAATCAAAAGTTCTTTATCGTATCCCGGCGTTTTCCAGAGATATTCAAAGTTATTTACATCGGATAATTTTTCAAGTCGTTCGGTAATAAGCGGTATTGACGTATCTGAAACTTTTAAACTCGTTAAACTTTTAAACTCTGACGGCGCAAGCCGCTTAATATATTGCGAATTTGTCCAGTTTAATTTTTTAGTGTCAAAAACTGCGCCGGATTTATGGACTTTTGTCAAATCAAATTCTTCCGCCATTTCTTCTTTGTTTATAATTTCTTTGCCGTAGGTAAATCCCAAAAACCCCATAAAATTAATCAACGCTTCGGGCAGATAATCTTTTTTGTATTCCATGACTGATGTGGCACCATGTCTCTTTGAAAGTTTTGATTTGTCGGTTCCCAAAATAAGCGGCAAATGCGCAAAAACCGGCAATTCCCGCCTTAAAGCTTCGTATATTAGAATTTGCTTTGGCGTATTGGAAATATGGTCTTCGCCTCTGATAACATGGGAAATTCCCATATCGATATCGTCAGCTACCACGGCAAAATTATACAACGGAGTTTTTTCGTCTTTTGCCAAACTAAAATCTCCAAGCAAGTTCGCCCGCCATTCAATATCGCCCCTTATCTCATCGTGGAATTTGATTACTCGGTCCGGATTTTCATTAACCGCCAATCGGATGATGCCTGCTTCATTTTGCGTTTTGCGTTTTGCGTTTTGCGTTTTGCGTTTTGCGTTTTGCGGGCACATAGATGGCGCGGAGGTTCCTTGCGCTTCATTTGGGCGTTTTTCTCCGCTTCAAGCTCTTCAACCGTGTGATAGCACCAAAAAGCTTTTCCCGCATCCAAAAGCTGTTTTAAGTACTTTTCGTAAACGCCCAATCGTTCCGATTGCCGGTAAATCGGCCCGTCCCAATCTAAACCAAGCCATTTCAAGCCAGCGATGATATCGTCTTCGTATTCTTTGGCCGAGCGTTCAATATCGGTATCTTCAATTCTTAAAATAAATTCTCCTCCGTTTTTTTTCGCAAATAGCCAGTTAAACAAAGCGGTTCGGGCGGTGCCGATATGCAAATTGCCGGTTGGACTCGGTGCAATTCTCACCCTTATTTTTTCTCGTTTTTCCATATTAAAATTATAACTTAAAATCTGCCGTCTTCAAATGGCGCTCAAAGTATAAAAAGAAAAACTCGTTAAATTCTAAAATCTAACGAGCCGAGATTGAATCAGATATTCTCTGGTTCAATAAAGAATAACGATTCAAAAAGAAAGAAAGCAGTCTTGATATCCAAAGTGGTAGATTCCGCATAATCGTATCCTTTGGGAGTAATTTCAAATTGCTTTGCTGAAATATTGTAGCAAATCTTTATTTCTTTTTTCTGTTTTTCAATGGTTTGTCGTGCTATCAAGATTGGATTACAATTCTTGTCCACATCGTAGAAAAGACGAAGTTCGGGCCTCTTACTGTTCAGTTCTTCTCCGAACTGCTCCATCGCCTCAATAGGCGCGGTTTCAAATAGTTCCTGATTCAACATTTCCTCCCCTTCCTTGTTTTGCTCAGATTTTAAGAGCTGTTTTAAATATATTATTGAAATTGAATGATGTCAAGGACACCAGTTTGCGTTAGCAACAGAACTATCTTATCTTAATAGATATGTATGTTACTATATATTGTAATGTGGTAATATGAAATTATAAAATAAACTTATGGCAAAAGTGAAGCCCAAACAATTACCCCAAAAAGAATTTTACAAACTCTTAGACGAGCTTTATTCCATTATCACTCTTTTGGAATCCAAGGAAGAAGTCAAAAATTTTTTCAAAGACCTATTGTCCGCTAGCGAAGCACTGATGCTTGCCCGCCGAATACAGATAGCCAAGATGTTAATGGCAGGATTAAGCTATTGCGAAATAAGTAATGAGATCGGAACCAGCTTCGCAACCATCGGTTCGGTTCAGCGATGGATAGACGGCGGTTGGGGCGGATATTTTAAAGCGCTGGAAAATCTGCGAAAAAAGATTAGCGCCAAAGAAGCCGAATCGGCCAAATATTATAACGACCCGTTCTCTCAAATAAAAAGAAGATACCCGGCTCATTTTTTCATATCCAACGCCATTGATGATTTGAAAAAATGGCATGAGGCAAGACAAGCGCGAAAAAAGAAAAAAGATTTTTAATTTTTTAATTCCGCATTCAGATTATTTATTTTTCATTTTACTATATATTGTAATATGGTAGTAAGAAATTTTAATTTAAACTCTAAATCCCTATACTTGAAAACTTGGACTCCTTCATTAAAAATTATTACTAAAAAAAACCGCCATATTTTGGCGGCTGTTTTGATGGTTATTCTTCAAGCTTTTGAACACCTACCAATCTCCATTGACGATGGTGGTATGCATTTGCGATGTTCCACCATGGAAAAATTTCAACATTCCAAACCTCTTGATATTGGATCCGGCATTTAAGACCCTCATAAATACCGTCATAATCGTCGTAATTATTACAAAGAGACTCAAAATAGATTCTTCTTCCGTAATTATCGGCAAAGACTATTTCGCGAGTATACTTTAGAGATGTTCCAACAAAAAATATTGACACCGCTTTGATTCCTTCAGAATAATTAATTTGTCCCGGATTTGATGTAAATACCGGACCTTTGGGCGGTTTAGTAATAAATAACAAACCGTAGACAAGCAATCCAACTACCAAAATAGATCCACTGACACTAATGAACCTACTGATGAACCCAATAATATCAAGAGTACTTTTCATGACATTCTTCCCCTTTTGTGGTTAATGAACTTAATACAAAATAATCTATAAAATCCAACCTGTCAATCCCTATGGTTTGTCTAAAACATTGTATTAGCAACAGAACTATCTTATCTTAATAGATATGTATGTCATAGAAGTAATTCCCCTCGCCGCTCTACCGCCGAATGTCCCTCAAATTTTGAGCTACTTTTTTGGCCGTCGGCTGGAAAAGGGCGCCATAGTCCAAATATCGTTGAACAACCGAAAGGTTAACGCAATTGTCGTCAGTTACGCCGCGCTT
>Ga0155036_108_pt1 | contig 9687 bp, 6 predicted proteins | sample RifCSPhighO2_01_FD_106004 | JGI IMG/M metagenome (GOLD analysis project Ga0155036, IMG submission 106004) | Candidatus Yanofskybacteria bacterium RIFCSPHIGHO2_01_FULL_44_22 | reverse complement strand
CCATTAAATCTGTTTTTTCCATAAAGATATTATAGGATAGAAGGTTTAAATAAACGATATTGACAATAATATGTTTCTAAGATAATATTAAACTATGCCCCTTTGTTCGCGCTCTATATCAAGCGCCATCAGGGTTTTTTTATTTCATATAAATAAGCGATAATATTTTCTATCGGTTTGAAACTTATCATTCTAAATTCGGGGTGTTTTTCTATATTTATCGGAAAGCCAAGGCTTAAAACTTTAATTCCGTCTTTAGTTTCAGCGGCGATTTTATATGCCAACTTATCAACTAATTTTGGAAATAAATAAAGAAAAATAAAAGTGGCGTCGCCAATGTCCGCCTTAAGACAATTCTTTCTGAAAATTTTAATATTTTTATTTAATTCTCGGCGTCTTATCAAAAATTGCGCTTTCAAAAGCGGCCAAAGAGCTATATCATAACCGATTGCTTTATTAACATGGAAATTTTCTACTCCTGATATAAGTACCCGACCGTCACCGCAACCCAAATCTAATAGAACATCGCTGGAAACAAGTCCGCCGAATTTTAAAAGATTTGGAATTAATTTTTGAGAAACTGGAACATACGGTGCTCCGGCTATTATAGAACGCAACATTGACGCCAAAAAAAATAAAGCAAGCGCGGGCAAAAAAAGCCCGAATAATAAAAGCGCGGAAACAAAAAACCAGTCTTGCATAGTTTATTGTCTTAAATTAAACAGCCTTGGGGTTATAATTATTTAACACTCCCCTCCCCGGGCCGGTCGGCAAGACCATTCGTATCCAAGTCCCTTACATTAACCACGATAAGTTGTTTGGTAAAAATGTCGGTTCCGGACAGACGGAGGTTTTTTAGCAAAGTCACCGGTGAATTGCGCTGGTTGGAAGACGGTTTTACGCTTACCTGAAAAATAGCTTCGTATTTGGGCAAAGAAACGCCGGTCCCCCGCGGCAGAACCCCCAGGTCCCACACCACCTCCGAGAAATTCCGGTTGAATTCGATTTCCGGCTGGCCGGTGCCGACGCTGGTAACATTTTTCCAATTAACGCCGGCCGGCAGAATGGCGCTGGCTTTGACCCCGCTCATGTCGTTGCCGGGATTGATAATTTGCCAATGGACGGTAAAAACCGTTTCTTCTCCGACTTCGGGCGGCAGGGGCCCGGAAGAGCCGAAATTCTGGTCGTTGTAATAAGACAAGATGTTGAAAACCGGCTGGGCGCTGATTTTGGTCGTAACGCCGACCGTCGCAAACACCTCGTTTCCGCCTACGCTTGTCGGCACATTGGACGTGCTCAAACGGGCCGCCGCTTCCACAAAAAGATTTTTGGAGCCGGAAATGTCAACTCCCGGCTTCAGTATTACGGAAAATCCGACTTGGCCCCTTTTGTTGGGAACCAGATTGCCAAAATCAGGAACGGAACCGGCATTCCACAAAATCGTGTTGGCGAAACTGTCAAAGAACCCCCCGCCCGAATCAAGAGTTGAAAAATCAAACATCGCGCCGTTCAAATTGACCGTCAGTTCCAAACCGAGCAAATTGAAATTTGAATTATTCTGATATTGCAAAACATATTTAAGAGTGTCGCCGGCAAAAGCCGAATAATCTTTGGAGTCGTTAACCAGCAGGTTAAGCTTCAGCAACGGATTGGCTATGGCCGTGGAAACGGCGGTTTTTTCAAAATCGGCGTATTTGGTGAAAATTTTCTTCCGCAAAACGGCAGTCACGGTTTTAATCTCGCCTTCCTTGCCGCTCAACAAGCCACGCACCGTAATCCGCCCCCCGCTCCCCTTTTTTAGCAAATTAACGTTCCAGATATCATTGTCGCCGGAAGGAGCCGGCAAAAAACTTTTGGGCGTGAACCCGTCCGGATATTCAAGTTTAAATTGCAAATCGGCCATATCACCGCCTGATTCGTTGCGATAATCAAATATGTATTCCACCGATTCGCCGGAAACGGCATTGGGCGGAGCGGTCAATGAAAGCGGTACCGGTACGTTAACGATGGTGGTGGAAAGCGATTCGGATTTTTCAAACACGGTCTTAAGACTGCCCGCTTTGAACGATACCAAAATTTTAGCCTCTTTAATGTCACCCCTTTCACCGGCCAAAAAACCTTTGAATTCTTTTTCTCCCGATTGTCCGGGCTTTAAGAGGGCAACTTCGAAATTTTTGGAAAGCTCGCTGTCTATTTTTTCGCCGTCCAAAACTATGGAAGCTTCCGGAAAAGAAAAAACGAACTTCATTTCTTTAAGGTCCAGTTTGGTCTCATTGGCATATTTGATTTTGTAAGCGATTTCGTCGCCGACGGAAGCCTGGGTCGGGCCTTCAATGCTTATTGCGACGCGATTTTCGCTGAAAGACTTCCCGCCAAACCAAAAAGAAACAACGCTTACGATGAGTAAAACCAAAGCCAGCAAAATCAGCCATTTTAAAATTTGATTAGACAAGGTCTCTTTCATCTTACCACCTGGTAAAAGAAATCCAAAGATTGGAAGCGGATATCAAAAGTATATTCAAACAAACCGTCCAAAACGGACCGACCTTTATTTGAAGCGCCGTCGTTTGTAAACGGCGCCGATATCAGAGCGGCCCAATCCTCCTTTTTCAAAAATACTCCGCGGAAGCCGCGCAAAAAACAGTTTTGGCAGAGTAGGCCGCCCATTTCCAAACTCAATGCCAATCTGTCGGTATTTTTCATTTCGGCGGAACAGAAAACGCACTTTTCAAGCATGGGGAAATACCCCAGCAATTTCAGCAGGGTGGCCTGTCCGCTTCGCAAAATCGCCGTTGCTCTCTCCGGCTCAGCCTCCAGCCGGTTTAAAAAATCCGCCGCGAAATTCCACAATTTGACGTCTTTTTCTTCTTCAAAAAAAATTTTATCCAACACTTCCGCCAAAAAATATCCGGCCGCCAAAGCCGGCAGAAAGTTTTTCATCCTGGCATAGAAATTTTCGCCTTGAGCTCCGGTGATAATCGGCATCGCGCGGCCGTCAACCAAATCAAATTCAACCAAATTCAAAACATCCAAATGCATCGCCTGCACCGAACCGGGCTTTAAAATACTCTTGGCAATCGCGGTGATTTTCCCCAACTCTTTGGTGTAGCAAGTAATCAGCTGGTCGTATTCGTTGGTATTTTGCTTTTTGATGATAATGGCTTTAGTCAACATCTTTATTATTTTACATCATAATTCCTTTTTCAGTACACTGGGTTGACTTTTGGGACAAAAGGAGTACAATTAACAATATACCGGTTCTTTATATCTTGAGCCCTTTTAGGGCTCAATAAAGCCAGTATTTAGTCTTTCAGACACCACTGATTTTCAGGCAACACACGAATATCGTAAAACAGGCCGATTAGAAATTTTAGTGAGATATTGGTTTTATTGAGTCCTAAAAAAGAGGAAAGGTCACCACCGAGGTTGAACTTCGATGATTTGAAAAATTTACGCCGTGCCCGAAATAGCCATTCCGCTCCAAGCGGTTATTTCCCAATCCCAATCCAAATCTTTTTGCCGGGGGCGAGGTCGGTTTCTTTTTGAATATCGTGGTTCTTTGTATCGCGTGGACCATTGGCAAACTCGCGCAACAGAGTTTCGGTTTTAATATTTTCCGCCCACTCGTTGATAGCCGCCGACAATTCAGCGTCATCGCTGTGCCACTGAACAAAAACCCTTTGGTTTAATTTGTATTTTGCCTCTTTTCTCATGTCTTGTATCTGGCGCATCATTTCTCTGGCATAACCCTCGGCGCGAAGCGCCTGGTCAAGTTCCAAATCCAGCAAAACCGCTTCTTTCTGCTTGGCGTCGTATAAAACTTTTTTCACGTTTAATTCTTCTTTTATCAAATCTTCCAGGCCGGAGCCGAATTTTTTGGCCTTGTTTATTTTAACCGCCCGAAGGGGCTGGCGAACTCTGATTTGTTTTTCTTTTCTCACAGCAAGTCCGGCGGCAACAACATCTCTAACCCCGCTCATTTCTTCTTCCAATTTCAAATTTATTAATTTTTTATTCGCCTTCGGCCAATCGTGCAAATGAATGCTTTCTGTTCCGACCGCGGTGCCGGCATGCAACCTCATGTGCACCTCTTCAGCGGTAAACGGAATAAACGGCGCGCAAAGTTTGGCAATTTCCAAAAGCGCCGCCCGGAGCAGAGGCAACGATTCTTTTCTTTTGCGGGAACGGCGCAGCCACCAATTGGAAAAATCTTCTGCGACGAATTTTTCAATCGCCCGGGCAGCGGTCGTTACGTCATACCGGTCTAATTTTCCGCCAACTTCCAAAATTAAGCCGTTTAATTTTGACAACAGCCACTTGTCCAAAACCGATAATTGATAATTGATAATTGATAATTGATAATTGACGTCGGCGTACAATTCATAAAACTTCAGACAATTTTGCAACGTGGAAAGAGGCCCTGTCAGTTGCGCCCGAAGTTCTTTCTCGGCAAATAACTTGGAGTCGCCCGGCGAGTTTACCGTATAAAAATACCAGCGGGCGGCGTCTGCGCCGTATTTGTCCATCAAGTCTCTCGGCAAAACATAATTTCCTTTTGATTTGGAAAGTTTCTGTCCTTTTTCGTCCAGCACATGTCCCAAAGACATCACGGTTTTATAAGGGGCGCCGTTGCCGAGCAGAGTAGATATCGCCAACAGCGTATAGAACCAGCCACGCGTCTGGTCAACGCCTTCAACGATGAAATCGGCCGGAAATTGCTCTTTAAAAAGTTTTTTATTTTCAAACGGCCAGTGCCATTGGGCGTAAGGCATCGCTCCGGAATCAAACCAAGCGTCAATCAGGTCCGGTATTTTTTTCATTTTGGCTTTGCAATTTGAACATTTCAGAACAATCCCGTCTGCAAACGGACGATGTAAATCAAGCTCGCCCAAGCCGTCTCTCGGAATTTTTTTCCACGGTATTTCTTTGAGCTCGGCCAGCCGGGGATACCAATGGGCCGGGTCCGCTTTGTCTTTTAAAATTTCGTCTCCCTTCCAACCGCCGGCCGTCGCGCCCAAAAGCCAAAGAGGGTCGCCATGGCTGACAATCAATATTTTCTTTTTTTGATGGCGGGATTCCATCTCGTTCATAAAATCAACGACCCTTTCCCGGACATCATTGCGGCTTTCGCCGCCCGGGTCCTTTTCGTCCAGGTTCTGCCTTCGAGTTTCTCTTGCCGGACACAAAACATGCTCCTTGCCCTCGCAGGCCGGACCGTGTTTGAATTCCGCCAGCCGGATGTCGATTTTTACCGTTTTGTGCAGAATTTTTCCGACAATTTCAGCGGTTTCCTTGGTTCTTAAAAAAGGTGAGGCATAAATTTCATCCGCTCCGCCGGCTTGTTCGAGTACCGCCGCAATTTTTTCTATTTGGGCCCGGCCCTCCGGCAAAAGCGGATAGTTGTCTTTTTCTAAAATGGAGGCGACGATATTTTTTCCCTCCCCCTCTCTCCTGGCGGTCAGCCCGTGGCGCAAAATTAAATAAGTATTGCCGGAACCAAGCGCTTTTTTCTCCAAATCTTTCACCGAACCGACAATCTCATACCGGCCGCATTTTTCGCATTTCCAAACCGGCAGAGGCGTACCCCAATAACGTTCCCGGGAAAGCGCCCAATCTTTTCCCTCTTTCAGCCACTGGCCGAACCGGCCTTCTTTGATATGACCCGGAAACCAGTTTATTTTTTCGTTGTTTTTTAAGAGTTCGTCTTTGACCGCTGAAATTTTTATAAACCACGAATCCTTGGCGTAGTAAATCAGGGGCGTGCCGCATCTCCAGCAAAAAGGGTAGTCATGTTCGTAAGCCTCGATTTTTAAAAGCAGTCCCTTTTCTTCCAAACTTTTTATAATCTTTTCTTCGGTGGCATTGCTCTTTACGTATAAACCCTCAAGCTCCTTACCCGCCGCGGAATTAAATTTACCAGTTTCGTCCACGGTATGCACCTTAAGCAAACCCAGCTTAGTTCCTAAGTTGTAATCATCTTCGCCGTACATCACCGCCGTATGAACCACGCCTGTTCCTTCTTCGGTGGAAACAAAATCCGCCGCATAAATTTTGTATGATGTCTCTGACTTTAATTGCGGAATGTCAAAAAGCGGTTCGTATTTCAGACCGATAAGGTCGGAACCCTTAAACGAATTTTGAACTTTAAATTTTGAATTTTGACTAAAAACCTTTTCAATTAAATCTTTTGCCAAAATAAATTTTTCTTCATTCCATTCAACCAAAACATAATTAATATCATTCCCGACAGCCAAAGCAACATTACCCGGCAAAGTCCACGGCGTGGTTGTCCAGGCCAAGATATACGCGCCTTTAAACTTTTCACTTTTCACTTTAAACTTGACGAACACCGATCTGTCGGTTGTTCGTCTGTATCCCTGCGCGACTTCGTGAGCCGCAAGAGGCGTGCCGCATCTGGTGCAAAAATGGACAACTTTATGGGCCGGATACAAAAGTTTTTTGTCCCAAATCGTTTTGAGAATTTGCCAAACCGATTCCATGTATTTTGTTTCATAAGTAATGTAAGGATTGCCGAGGTCCAGCCAAAATCCCATTTTTTGGGTCATTTCTTCCCACTCTGCTTTGTATTTCCAGATATTTTCGCGGCACTTGCGGTTAAATTTTGCTATTCCATATTCTTCTATGTCCTTTTTATTCTTAAAACCGAGTTCTTTTTCCACTTCTATTTCAACCGGCAAACCGTGCGTGTCCCAGCCGGCTTTTCGCAAAACAAAAAAACCGCGCATGGTTTTGTATCGGCAAAAGAGGTCTTTGAACACGCGCCCCTCAAAATGGCCCATGTGCGGATGGCCGTTGGCCGTGGGCGGTCCTTCCCAAAAAACAAAACGCTTCGCCTTCCGACGAGCTTCCAGAGATTTTTTAAAAATATCTCTTTCCTTCCAGAAATTAAGAATTTTTTCCTCTATTTTGGCAAAATTAAAATCAGCCATTTAAAGACGATTGTACAATAATCTGCTTTAATTGACAAACGATTTTTAAGAGAGCAAACAAGAAACAGTACAAACAACAAACAAAAACACTCGGAGGAGCGCGATGCCAAAACTTGTTATCGGCTTATCGGGGAAAAAGGGAGCCGGCAGGCCCCGCGCCAAGCCGTTTATGAATTTTACAAAAAATACGTCATCCCCCCGTCGGCGGCCTAACCCATCGCCTTGCCCCGTATTACGGGGTTTTAATTTTTAAAACAATCCGTTAAAATTAAATGCATGAAAAAAGCGGTTGTTTTTCTGACAATTATTTTTTTCGCCAATTTGGCGGGTTTGTATTTCCGGTTTGATTCACAGACCGTCTGGTTTGACCGAAGCGCTCATTTTGCCGGCGGATTGTTCACGGCTATGTTTATGGCCGCTTTTCTTAAAGAATACTTCCCGGGCAAGTCAAAATTCAAAAACGCCGTTGTCTTGGCCGGCGCGGTTATGTTAATCGGGGTATTGTGGGAATTGGCGGAATTTATTGCGTCTCAAGTTCTGATTGAGCCGATTTATAATTGGCTCCAAATACGGACATACTTCATCGGCGACCTTGCCGATACCATAAATGACTTATTTATGGATTTATCCGGCGCCGCGTTATTTTCGTTTGTTTTTCTTAAAAACCGCTCCTCTAACGATGTCGAACATCGTTAGTCCACAGGTTATCCACAAAAATCCTATAACGATGTTCGACATCGTTATATCCGGTTGGGAGATTGGATACCTAGGAGGTTGAGACCGCTTCTTAAAACATTCGCCGCTACGCCGATTAGCATCAGCCGCGCCTTGCGGCGATTTTTATTTTTGTCTTTCAAAATTGGCGTGGAATTGTAATAGGTGTTGGCCAGATTGGCCAATTCATAAAGATAAAGAGCGAGAATATTGGGTAAAAGCATTTGGGCGCTTTCCGAAACGATGTCGGGAAAATTTAAAATCTTTCTGATAAGCAAAAAATCTTGTTCCGTTTCGAGTTCTTTGCCGTCGCTCTTTCGAATCATCCAGCCGGCGAACCAACCGGCCTTGCGTTTGATATTATTCAATCGCGCATAAGTGTATTGGAGATAGGGTCCGCTGTCTCCGGAAATATTCAGCATTCTGTCCCAATCAAAAATAATATCAGAATGGCGGTTTTCATGCAGGTCGTTATACTTCAAAGCGCCTATTCCTACGGCTTCGGCTATTTTTTTCCTCTCTTGTTCGGAAAGTTCAGGATTTTTCTCTTTCACCACTTCGGCCGCCAGGTCAACAACCTTTTTAACAACTTCTTCCAGTAAAATAACTCTCCCTTCGCGGGTGGCAAGCTTTTTCCCTTCCCCGCCGAGCACTAAACCGAATTTTACATGATGCAGTTCGGTATCTTTTATTCCGAGAATGTCGGCAATGGCAAACAATTGCTGAAAGTGCAGCGATTGCTCGTTGCCGACAACATAAATAATCTTGGCGGGATTATATTTTGCGATGCGATACCGGAGACTGGCAATATCGCGGGTGATATATAAGCTTGCTCCATCGGATTTTTGAATCAACGCCGGCGGGAGTCCGTATTTTTCAAGCAAAATGATTTGGGAACCCTGACTTTCGCGGGCAATGTTCTTTTCCGTCAATTCTTCAACAAGCGGCTTCATTTGTTTTTCAAAAAAGCTCTCGCCCTCAAAGGTGTCAAATCTGACCCCGAGTAACTTGTATATTTTATCAAACTCCTCGAGCGATTCGTTTTTAAACCATTCCCATAATCCTCTATTCTCCGCATCCCCTTCTTCAAGTTTTTTAAACTCCCGCCTTCCCTTGTCTTCAAGTTCGGGATTGGACTTCATTTCGTCGTGAAATCTGACATAAAGCGCCATCAGCGTTTCTATCGGCTTTTCTTCCACCGCTTTTTTATCTCCCCACATTTTGTAAGCCGCAATAAGCTTGCCGAATTGCGTTCCCCAGTCGCCCAAATAATTCCAGCGGATAACACCATAACCCAAAAATTCAAAAATATTGGCCAAGGCATCGCCAATTATCGTGCTTCTGAAATGGCCGACATGCATTCGTTTGGCGATATTCGGCTGGGAATAATCAATGATTATTTTCTGCCCCGCGCCCATGTTTGACGAACCGAAAGAACTGCCTGCGCCATAAATATCTTTAAGCGATTTGACTAAAAAATTTTTGCTTAAATAAAAATTAACGAAGCCCGGCGAAGCGAATTCTATTCTTTCAAAAACTTTTTTAAAATCATTAAGGGCCGAAAGCTTGGCCGCTATTTCTCCGCCGATTTCCGCCGGAGCCCGGCGGTCTTTCTTGGCCAAAGCAAAAGCAAGATTAATGAAATAATCCCCCAATTTATGAGCTGGCGGAATCAAAACTTCAAAATCGTTTCCCGGAAATTCCGCCGCGATTTTTTCTTTCAGCCATTGTTTGTTCATTCCATTAAATGATAGCCGAATAATCGGAATTTAAAAAGACCCGTAAAATCACCCAGTGCTTACATTAACGGTCCGAAAAATCAAACATAAAGCCGCCAGAGTCGATTTTTCCACTTCCCGGCATAATCAATCCCGACGCGCTTTCCTTTTTTTATTTGGCTTGATTTCAGCCACTCTCCCCCGTCTTCAATCCATAATTCCCCGCTTCGGCACACATCAACGGCGTTTAATTTTTTATCTATTTTAAATTCCCGGCACACTTTTCCGGGACCATTTAATAATTT
>Ga0155036_107_pt1 | contig 10824 bp, 9 predicted proteins | sample RifCSPhighO2_01_FD_106004 | JGI IMG/M metagenome (GOLD analysis project Ga0155036, IMG submission 106004) | Candidatus Yanofskybacteria bacterium RIFCSPHIGHO2_01_FULL_44_22 | reverse complement strand
CTTCATTCGTCGGGGTTCGTTTGGTAAAAAGTTCGGATTTTGTTCAGGAGGGGCAACCTTTCCAATTCATACAATGTGGCTGCCGGGCTTGGATTCGAACCAAGATGAATGGATTCAGAGTCCACTATCCTACCGTTAGATGACCCGGCAATGGGCTTATTCTAAAACAAAAACGGCGTTTTTACAATGCCTTATTTTCTAAGTCCTAAGTTCTAAGTTCTAAATTTTGAGAAACCTCCTTATCGCCACGGCGCTTGAGACAACGCCAAGCAAAATACCGACGAAAAAAAGCAGAGGAATGAATTCGTGGACGTTGGACACAAAATAGCCGAACAAGCCGAGACCGGGCATAAGAGTTTCAATTTTTGGCGAAACAAAATATGCCGCCGGATAAAAAACAGCCGAAGCAATCAGCGCCGCAAACATTCCGTAAGCCCCGCCTTCAACCAAATACGGCGCCTTAATCTGCCAGTTTGAGCCGCCGACCAGCTGCATGATTTCTATCTCCTGTCTCTGGCTGTAAATCGTCAGCCGGACGGTGTTGAAAGTCACCAAAACGGCAATGGCGGCCAGAACCATCGTCGCGACAAATCCCCAATTCTGCAATCCGCCCGAAATGCCTTCCACTCTTTTTATCACCTCTTCATTCTCGTAAAAATTGATTTTTTCCATCAAGCTGCGCAATTTATTCCCTTCCAGAAAACCGACTATCGCGGCGTACTGGCCGGATGTTTTGGCTTTAACGTTAAGCGAGGCCTGTAAAGGATTTTCCGCAAGTTCGGCCAAAGAATCCTGAATCAGAGCGTCTCCGGCATGGCGGGCTTTGAAATCTTCAAGAGCTTTGTCGCGAGAAACATAAACCACGCTTTGCACCGGCTCCAGACCCTCGAGGTCCTGTTTGACCCTGCTTATTTCGTCTTCGGAAGCGTCAATTTTAAAATAAACGCTGATGTCAACTTTCGATTGCAGACCGGCCACAATCTGCGTAGCAATGAAATTCAAGGCCATCAATCCGGCAAAAAGAAGAAGAACGAGGACCATCACGCCGGTTGTGCCGAAACTCAAAAAGCCGTTTCGTTTGAAATTAGTCCACCCTGCCACATAAATCCTTTTCAAAGCTTTTTTCATAATTTAAAATTTAAGATTGTCATTTTGCATTTTGATATTTACACTTTGCATTTCTTATATAACGTATTTCCCTTCCGCCTGGTCTTTGACGATTTTCCCCTTATCCATGCTCACCACCCGCCGACCGGCCGTATTGACCATTTCGCGGTCGTGAGAAGCGAAAATCACCGTCGTTCCAAGCTCGTTTATTTTCATCAATAATTTTATCACATCGTAGCTGTTCACCAAATCAAGGTTGCCGGTCGGCTCGTCGGCAAGAATTATCATCGGCCGGTGAATCAGGGCGCGGGCTATCGCCAACCGCTGTTTCTCGCCTCCGGAAAGCTGGTGGGGAAAACTTCTGACTTTGTCGCCCAAACCGACTATGTCAAGAACTTTCGGCACGATAGTTTCGATTTCCTCGTTTTCCGAACCGCAAACTTCCAGCGCGAAAGCAACATTTTCAAAAGCGTTTTTGGCGGACAATAATTTAAAATCCTGATAAACGGTGCCGATTTTCCGACGCAGGAGAGGAATGTCGCTTCCGGAAAGGTCGGCCAGATTGACTCCATCCAAGAATACTTCTCCCCCGCTCGGCTGCAATTCCTTGGTCAATAAGCGAAGCAGAGTGGACTTCCCCGCCCCCGAAGGCCCGACCAAAGAAATGAATTCACCGTCCTTAATTTCCAAATCCACCTTGCGCAAGGCCTCGGAACCGTCGTCATAGATTGCTGACACATTATGAAACTTAATCATTTGATTTAAACGTTAGAAACGTTATAGACGCTATAACATTTCCGCTTCAATAAATTTATCCAGTTCGCCGTCCAAAACTTTATCCGGCTGGAAAGATTTAATGCCCGTCCGATGGTCTTTTACCATTTGGTAGGGATTCAAAACATAAGACCTTATCTGACTTCCCCATTCTATGCCCCCCGGCGCCGTTTCAGATTTCAATTCCGATAATTCTTTCACTTTGGCTTCGTCCATTTTTTTCGCAAGGCGGGAATACAATATCTGAATCGCCTTTTCTTTGTTTTGCGCCTGCGACCTCTCTGATTGGACAGCCACCGCAATGCCCGTAGGAATGTGGGTAACCCTTACCGCCGTTTCCAGTTTGTTTACATTTTGTCCTCCCGGACCGGATGAACGAAAAGTGTCAAATTTTAAATCACCGGAGTTAAGCTGAATTTCCCGGCTGATGATTTCCGGCATAATTTCCACCAAAGCAAATGAGGTGTGGCGCAATTTTTTAGCCGAAAAGGGAGAAATCCTGACCAGCCGGTGAACTCCGGCTTCACCTTTCAGTATATCATAAGCGCCGTCTCCGGTAATCTCGCAGGAAGCGTTTTTGATTCCGCGCTGTTCTCCCAGCGATTGATGAACAACGGAAAACCCCCAGCCTCTTCGCTGGGCAAACCGCTGGTACATTTTTAAAAGCATTGAGGCCCAATCCTGCGCGTCCACTCCGCCGGCGCCGGAATAAACATAGAGGAGAGCTTTCTTTTTGTCGGAATTGAACACTTTTTTATTATATTCTTAGCGGGAATTTTTTCAATTCATGGACAAAATTTATTTTCCATGTTACATTTCAACCATTCTTTGATAATTTGGACGGAGGATTTATGAGCGGCGGCTCCGTGTTGGGCAAATTGGTGCTTTCGCATCTTCCCGCGGGACTATCAACCGAATTAGTTGCCGGAGTAATCAAGTTGGGAAATAAACTGGACGGAATAATATCTAAACTCGATGAAATATTAGAAATTCTAATGAGTATTAATGAAAAATTAGACGCTCAAAATCGCGCAAAACAAACGGAAGAATTGGTTTTGTTGAGAGGAATAAAACAATCGCTTGATAAGCTGGTCAAACAAAATACTTATCCAAAAAACACCGAATAGGTGTTTTTTCTTTTTGGAGCCACCTCCCAGATTCGAACTGGGGACCTTCACTTTACGAAAGTGCTGCTCTACCAACTGAGCTAAGGTGGCTTAAACCCGCCATCATTGTACCAAAAACAGGCATAAAATCAATCAAAAATTGCATTGTTTTATTCTGGAGCGGGCGATGGGATTTGAACCCACGATCTTCTGCTTGGGAAGCAGACATTCTACCGCTGAACTACGCCCGCGCTTAGTTTGTAAATAACTTTAAAAATTTATTTTTGTATTCCGACAGTTTTGAAATAATTCTCTGAAGCGGCTCCGTTTCAGAATTTTCCGGAGACATGGAAGCAGTTTTGACCCCCTCGCTTTTATGAACAAAAATGACTTCTTCTCCCTCCGATTTATAATTCAATTTCTCTCGGGCTTCCCTTTCTAAAAACAATGGATTTTCAAAATTGGCGATGAATTTTCCCAGTTCTTCGTTCGTTTGTCCGGCATCGTTGATTTTAGCTTCCAGCCCGGCCACTTCGTCCTTTATAACATCTCTCTCGCGGCGCAATCCAATAAATGATAAGCCCAGCCAGCCGATTGCGACAATCATAACCGCAAAAAAGATTTTTGAATTAAAAACATTCATTCCGCTTTGTACTTTTAACTTTTTACTTTATACTGAAAGTAAGATTCCCGGCCATAGTCTATGTAATTATGTTTGACAAAAAAACTCTAAAAATCATCACTATCTTCGTCGCCCTCATCACTGTCGCCAGCATGCTGGCGTTCCTTCTCGTACCGCTGTTGTAATAATTTTACCTTTTCAACATTTTTAGAAAAACTTCCTGCGGTAAAACGACCCGCCCGCCGGCTTTCATTTTCTTTTTTCCCCGTTTCTGTTTTTCCAGCAATTTCATTTTACGCGTAACATCCCCGCCGTACAAATAACCGGTAACGTCTTTGCGGCGGGCTCTTATCGACTCTCTGGCTATTATTTTCCCGCCGATGGCGGCCTGGATGGCGACCTCAAACCACTGGGGCGGAACGGTTTCTTTGAGTTTCACGACCATCGCCCGGCCTTCATGATAAGCGTTTTTCCGGTGAATGATTTTGGAAAACGGTTCAACTGTTTCGCCGGCAATTAAAATATCCAAACGAACCAAATCATCTTTGCGGAAATCGCTGAATTCGTAACTCATTGACGCGTAGCCCGAAGAAACACTTTTAAGCTTGTCGTAAAAATCGGTGATTATCTCCGAAAGGGGCATTTCGTATTTCAAAAGCGCCGTTTCTTTTCCCAGATACTCGGTGGCTTTATAGATGCTTCTTACCGAAGACGCCAATTCCATCACATTGCCCACAAAAGCCGCCGGCGTCAAAATTTCCATTGATACGAACGGTTCGGCAATTGATTCGATGCCGGCCGGGTCCGGTAGCAGCGCCGCCGAACGGATTTTCAATTCCTGTCCGTTCTTAAGTTTTAAGAAATACTCCACCGAGGGAGAAGATATTATCAGCGAAAGTCCGAACTCTCTTTTCAATCTTTCGGAAATTATTTCCACGTGGAGCATCCCCAAAAAACCGAGGCGGAAACCGCGGCCGAGACCGACCGAAGATTCCGGTTCATACGACAAAGAAGCGTCGGTAAGTTTTAACTTGCCGAGCGCGTCTTTCAGCAAATCGTAATCCTCACTGTTTTCGGGGAAAAAACTCGCAAATACCATCGGCTTGGGCTCTTTATAGCCGGAGAGGGGTTTGAATGTTCCGGTAATCGGTTCGGCGGTAATCGTGTCTCCGACTTTTATTCGGCTCGGGTCCTTCAGTCCGGTGGCGATATAGCCGATTTCACCGGCAGAAAGCTCCAAAGACGCCGTAAGGGCCGGAGCAAAAAAACCAGTTTCCAAAACTTCGGCTTTGGCGCCGATGGCGGCGGCGGCAATCTTGTCTCCTTTTTTGATTGAACCGTCAAAAATCCGGACAAAAGCGATTACGCCCTTATAAGCGTCAAAAACCGAATCAAAAATCAGAGCCCGCAAAGCGGCTGCTCCGTCGTTTTTGGGCGGCAGAATTTTTTCGATTATTTTTTCCAGTACTTTCTCCACGTTGGTTCCGTTTTTGGCCGAGACTTCAATGATTTCGTCCGGCGCGACACCCAAAACGTGCGACAATTCCTCTTTAACTTCGACCGTCCGCGCGTTGGGCAAATCTATTTTATTCACCACGGGAATAATCGTAAGATTTTGGGCTTGGGCCAAATGCAGATTGGCCAACGTCTGGGCTTGAATTCCCTTGGAAGCGTCAACCAAAAGCACAGCTCCTTCAACCGCCGCCAAAGAACGGGAAACTTCATAGGTAAAGTCCACATGGCCGGGAGTGTCAATCAAATTGAGCACAAAATGCTCAATTTGCGCAGATTCACGCAGACTGAACGCAGAAGTTCGCAGAAAACGAGCACTGTCATACACAACCCTTTTAATTTCAAGGTCTTTGTTGCCAAAATTGACGAGAAGAGCCAATTTATAAACAGAACCCTTAAGATAACTCCATAGTTGTTCGATTTGCGGACGACCTAATTCCGGCAACGCTTTTAATTCGACGATGATTTTATTTTCAATAATAAAATCTGGCTGATAATTACCGATTTTTTTACCGTCATAAAAAATATCTATTCTTTTTTCTGTTTCAAACTGCAAGCCTTTCGCGCTAAATTCTTGCACCAATGCATTGCGATAAATGTTTTCTTTGTGACCCAATCCTAAACGTTTTTTAACCTCAAAAACGGCATCCCGTATTTTATATGTTATGTCCCCATACAAAAATTGGTTTTCCGCGTCGGTCTGCGTGTCGTCCGCGTTTATCTGCGGTGCGTATTTCATACGCACAGGCTGCAGTTTAATCGTTATCCCCCGTTCCCGCTCAAGTTCCATCTGGTCCAGAAACTGCTCCTGCATTTTTCTTTTTTCAACCGTACCGGTCAATTCCAAAAACCGGTCCGCTAAGGTACTTTTGCCGTGGTCTATATGCGCGATAATGCAAAAATTCCGAATGTTAGATGATTCTACCATTTTCTAAAAAATTTCTTGAAATAAACATAAAGAAACAGAAAATTAAAATTCCCGGCAATTGAGAAAGAAAGGGCCAGGCCCTTTATTCCCCACCCCAAAACAAAGGTAAAAAAACTTCCCAGAATAATATTGAGGAAGATGGACAATACGGACATTGTGACCGGAATTTTAGTGTTTTGCAACGCGTAAAAAGCCCTGGTCATCACCGGCACTAAACTGTGGCCTATTACTCCGAGCATAAAAATTCCCAAAACCGAAGCGGTCAGTTCGGCGTTCCGGCCGCCAAACGCGCCGCCGGTAAAAATGAGTCCGATAATTTCCCGCCGTAACACGAACATTGCCAAAGCCAGAGGGGCAACCATCAAAAACGCCCATCTTAAGGCTTTTTTTAATTTACCGAGAAAAAAATCTTTTTCATTGCCGGCCGCATGAAAAGAAAGTTTCGGGAAAACTACCGTAGCCACGGAAATACCCAGAACGGAAATCGGCACAAACTGAAGATTGTTCGCAAAATTAAAAGCCGTGATGCTGCCGACAGCCATGGTAGATGCAAGAGCGTTGATGACGGCGGAACCGGCACTGAACGCGCCAAGACCCAAAGTTCTGGGGATTAAAAGCCGGAAAATTTTTCGAAATCCGTCGTCGTAAAAATCAAAAAAACCGCCAAACCGGCTTGCCCTGAATCTTGTTGAAGAACTCACCGTGAGCTTGCCGAAACGGAAACCGGCGGCCAGCGCCGGCGGCAGCTGAACCGCAAGATGCAGTAAGGCGCCAAAAACCACTCCCGCTCCCAAACCGTAAATTTCGTCTATGCCCCTGGAACCGGCCCAGGGCGCAAAATACAAAGCGCCGACGATAATTCCCGCGTTGTAAAAAATCGGAGCAAGGGAATAAGCCAAAAACCTTTCCAGCGCCTGCAGAACCGAACCCATGACCGCACTTAAAGAAAAAATCAGCGAGCTTAAAAGCATGACTCTCAAAAGATTCTTCAGAATTTCGCGGGCGGCGCCGGAAAAACCGGGAGCGATAACCGCCGAAAGCGGACCGGCAAAAACGAAAACAATTACCGCCGAAACCGACACGGCCGCAAAAGATATGTTTAAAAAATTCTTGGCCAGCCGCCACGCTTTTTCCCGGTCAACCCGATAATGCTCCAAGAAAACCGGAATAAGGGCGGAAGATACCGCCCCCAGAACCACGAGATTAAAAATCAAATCGGGAATCTTAAACGCGCTGTAATAAATATCAAGAGTGCTTCCGGCGCCGAAATGCGAAGCTAAGATGCGGTCCCTCAAAAGACCGGCCGCTTTGGCGGTTAAACTAAAAAAGGCCAGCGCCGCGCCGGCTTTGAATATCTTGGATTTAAAATTAAAAAGCTTCATTTCATCAACAATTCAATTGAAAAATCTTTTTCCAGAGCGCCGTTAAATATATAACTGCCGCCTATTTTGTTCAAGGCGGGACTGGAATCAAGCACATCGACTCCATCCGGTGGGCTGAAAGAAAATTCAAAATTTTTGACTTTCAAACCCGGTTGTTTTTGAAAAAATATTTCATATTTTCCGTTTTTAAGCCGGACCGGAGCCGTATAATCAAGCCGTATTTCTTTCGTTTCTCCCGGCTCCGTGAGCATCCAAAAACCGAAACCGGTTTTACCCGATTCTCTGAAAATCGCCGTTGATTTGTCGGCCTCATAGTGGGCCGCTGATTCCAGCCGGAACAAATCGCCGTCGGTTTTAAAATCAGATTTGCCGTAATTGAGAAGAGGTTGATAGTCGGGATATTCATTGCCGCTGATATTTAACAATTCGGCTCCTTCCGGCGCCAGCACTTTTACGTATGAAGGATTCGGCCGGTTGTAAAAACCGTATTTGGTGCCGCCGCCGTTGTGTTGGCGAATAATCGTAAGCTTGTGCTTGATTTTACCGTTCTCAAGAACCGCTTCGTCTTTGATGGAAGTGTCGATTACGGCGTCGGTTTTGGAACCTTTCACGCTGGTTAATATCGTGGCCAGGTAATCGGAGTCGGTTTGCTTGACCGCTCCGCTGAAACCCTTCTCACTGGAAAAACCCTGCAGCTTCAAGTCGCGGAAATACATTAAAATATCCTTGCGCTCGAGACTCGCCACCAGAATGTTGAATATTTCGGCCCATTTATCCGGAGCGGCGGAATACATTTTTTCAAGAAAAATCGGCGCCAGGTCGATGACGATTTTTTTGGGCTGGGTGCGGTCGCCATTGTATTCAACTTCTTCCTGGATGGCCGTCATCAAATTTTCACCGTTCAAAGAAAGGCCGTATTCGGACATTTCAATCGGGCCGACAATTTCTAAAATTTCCGAGAGAATTCGGGGATTTACGGCGATAACCCCATCCACTTCGTAGCCGGCTTCTTTTTTAAAAAACCATGAAATCTTTGATGCCGAAGTGGGAAAATCAACAAACCAATTGGCATCTCGCATTCCCCAATTAGGCGTAATGTGCTGAAGCTGAAGCGGCGGCACGATTAAGTCTTTCAGCTGTCCGTCTAAATTGTAACTGTCATCGGCAAAAAAATCCTGCAGCCGGCCGTCTTTAAAAGTAAGGACGGCATAAGTTCCGATGAAACCGCCTGTCGGTCGGAGTTCGGACGGATTCTGAAATACCAGCAGATATTTCCTGACACCTTTGGTTCCCGCGAGATTTTCTAAAAATTGCGAATAGTCCGAAGCGTTGCCGATTATTTCTTCGAAGGCGGGAAGTTTGGCTTGAAGTTCCTGAACGGAAGATTTTTTGTCTTCGGGAAGACTGTTTAAATCAATATCCGCCATAAGGGCCCGCGCTTTTTTTATGTTTTTAAGCGATGCCGGCAGAGAATCGTTAAGCGTCCGAAGAATCTGGCCGATGGCTCCCGGAGAACCGTCGGGATTCAATATCGCGCCGGTTTTGGCAACGGCTGCGGCCGCGTCGGACATGAGCCTGCCGGAACTGGCAATCAGCTTGCCCGCTTCAATGATATTTTTAGCTGATTTAAATTTTCCGGCCCCGGGAAACTCGGCAATAAAAGAACTTATGGAAGCGCCCATGAAATTAAGACTCTCGCCGGCTTTTGCAAATTCCTCGTAGGCTGCCGTGAAATTATCGGAGGCCGAAGCAAAATTAAAATTTTTCAAATTTTCTTTGGCGGCTTCAATGCTTTGAACGGCCGCTTTCCCCTCTTGGACAATTTCATTTTTAACGCTAAAGCCGTACTGGCCGAAATAAACACCGCTCAAAATTACGGCGGCTGCGGCCAAAAAACCGGTGACAAACCGTGACGACAGTTTTATTTCAAATTTTTTGCGCCGAATATTATCCGCCTCCGCCGCTCGAAAGTCGCGCGTCCAAAAATCAAGTTCCGGCGAGGCCGGCAACACGGCCGCCGGGGCGGCGGCCGAAGCCAAGCCGATTTCTTTCAACTCGCCGAAAAAGCCGGAATTATTGTCAGGACTCACCGGCTTTCTTATTTCCGCCAAAATTGTTTCAAAACCTTCCCCGCCGGCCGGGTTCGCCTTTCTGACACCCGATGTCGTCTTAACGACATCGGGTGTCGTTAAGACCATTAATTCAGGTTTAGGCCCGCTTAAAACACGTTCAATAGAAAGCCCGCGCCGCGGCTTTAAGTTGCGCGAGCTGACCACTTGGCCGCCTAAAGAAATAATTTCCTCGCGCGGATTTAAATCGGTTTTCAAAAAATATTCCAGTTCTTTGGCGGGATTTTGTTCTTTGTCCACTGCTGTTTCCGTAAGCGGCGCCACGGCGGTCATCACCACGCCCCGTTCATGCATTCCATCGGCATCTATCCACAATTCGCTTGAAATTCCTCTTTTCCGCAATTCCACCGTTGATGGCAGCGCGGAAATTTTGTCAAAATCAACACGGCCGGTTTCGCTTACCGGCCTTACATCAAACATTGCCCCTAAAATCTTTTTTCTCAATGGGGGCATACATAAATTATAACCCGAAAGAAAAAATCACCGTGTGGACTACTCGCGCTCCGCCCCCGCCCCTTTTCCATGTTTCGAAGCATCCTACAACCTCCTCCGTGCTTCGGAGCGCCGTCTTTTTTCAATCTGCTCGGCCGTTTAGGATAAACAAGGGATTTCTTGCAAGAAATCCCTTGTTTATCCTGGCCTGCGAGAACTTATTCAAAAAGACGGCACATCCTCCGCCGGTTGATTGTGTAAGTAGCTGATGCTTGAGCGAGAAAGGTCAAACGAATAAGGCGAGGAAGGGGCAAGGAAATGGGGAGGGGGGGGTGGAGCGGATTAATTTTTAAAAAAGAAAAGGCCCCGAAATGTTCCGAAGCCTTTGACGAGACGCGGTTTAGTTGTCATTCAAGCCAACCCCCCGAATAAAAAAGAACAACACCAGATAGAACAAGTTAATAGCCGCCAAGACAATCACCCACATGTTTTTTCTCCTTTGTTGTTGTCTTGTTTGGGGGGAAGATTTATCTTCGCCTGGTATTCTTTTTCCAAATCAATCCCGCAGTAAGGGCAATTAGAAATATCCGGTAAAAGAAAACTGCCAAAATCAGTCATTACACGCCAGGCAAAAGAAAAATGTGAAAGATGGATCTCCTTATATTGATATCTAATAAGTCGATAAAACGAAGGTTTTTTATCGCATATATGATAGGGGGCTTTATGATTGGGGTCACTATTGAAAAGAGATCTATTGTCCTTAATTTCAATGGGCATTTTTACCTCCTAAACCTGATTTGAGTACTGGTTATATGTTAAATTAAAAACGATT
>Ga0155036_104_pt1 | contig 13284 bp, 10 predicted proteins | sample RifCSPhighO2_01_FD_106004 | JGI IMG/M metagenome (GOLD analysis project Ga0155036, IMG submission 106004) | Candidatus Yanofskybacteria bacterium RIFCSPHIGHO2_01_FULL_44_22 | reverse complement strand
CACGGCCGACGGGTCGAGAACGGCGAGCGTTTTGGCAAGGCTCGCCGCGATAAGGCGGTTCTTCTGTCGGACAATCAGCTTCTCCGACAGGGTGATGCCAAAACGTTTCTTCAATGTCTCGACATCGTTTTCTACCTCGCGGAGAATGACCTCCGTCTCCCGTACTTCCTGTGGGTCAACATCAACCCCCACTCTGCGTCCTTCGTCGCAGGTTGCAAGAAAGGACGCGAGTTCCTTTCTTTGCCGGGCGAGTTCCTCGAACGCGTCGAGGATTTCATCCGACACCGCCTGATTTGCCATCAAGCGGTTCAGTCGCTCCCGCCTCTCTTCTCGGGCGGCGAGGATATCCTCGACTGCCCGGGGAGCCGCGGGTGCGGGCTGTGGTGCCAACGGTGTTGCCGCCGCCTGGGCCTTTGCGGTCTTGACGGCTTGTTTTTCCATCTCGGCATTGGATAATGCCGATGCCATTTTTTCGGCCAGGGTAGCCATTTCGGTCCTCCTCTCCCGCTCCAGTCTGGGCGGGAAAAACGAAAAACATTGTTTGTTTGTTGGCTTGCCGGCGCGCTCTTGCGCGCTGTCTTTTCCTTCCCTTCTTTCCTCCTTTTTGAAAAAAGTTGTAAAATAGCGAGCCTTTTCCTGATGGGTATTATTTTATATCAAAGTGGTTCTTTTGTCAACTTACTGTTATGGTTCAATAGCTTTGCAACACGGGGCGCATAACGACACGGGGTGTCGTTAGTCCGCAGATTATTAACAACAAAATGCTCCTTTTGCGGTAAAAAGAAAAACCCCGCAAAATCTCGTGACAGTGGAGCTGTCACGGAAGCGCGGGGTTCAGAACAGTTTAAGCTCTTTTCCGTTTTCGGATTTGACGAAGCCTTCGCCAGGATGTTCAGCGATGAACTTCTCCATTTTGGCATTGTCGCCGTGATTCAGAATCGTCATCTCCGGTTTCATTCGGTCTTTCGTTTCCAAAACATTGTTGCCGTCGCAATGGCCGGTCAGGTTTAATCTTTCGGCGTCGCAGAATCGCGGAATTGCGTCGGGACCGAACTTGAACACCGAACCCTTTTCCGATTCAAAGAAAGAGTATTCCGGCGAATGCGGGTCAAGATAGCCGAGAGAAATGAACAAATGGTTGCTTCTGGAAATTCCTTCCTCGGCGTAAAGCCGCGCGCAGCCGCCGAATCTCATCGCCGAGGGCGCGATGACGATGTTCGGTTTTATTCCGTTGATAATTTGGAATCTTTCCTTTTTGTCGCCGACAAAGTGTTTGGCGGCATCACTGCTCATCGCGTTGTTTTGAAGAAAGACTTCGGATATTTCGCGGGCGGCTCCGTCAATAAAAATTGGCGCATCCGGACAGGCCTCGCGGGCGAGTTCATAAGCTTCCTGGGAGCGTCCGATTGCATAAGTCAGAAATCTGATGAATTTCCCTTCGGCGAAAGCGTTGCGTACGGTTTCAATGCATTCGGCCTCCGTTTTCTTGCGGGGAGGATTGGTCTCGCCGATGCGGGTCGAATCGACAACCATAAATCTCAATCCGTCGTTCCACTTGAGCCGCGGGGCCGCTTGGACAGTTCTTGTGTCGGCGAAAGAGATATCCCCGGTATCGAAACCGACTGCCTCGTTTTTGTAGACGAGGAAACAGGAAACGGCGCCGAGAGTATGCCCGGCCGATATGGGAATGAAGGAGAGATTGTCATTGACCTTGACCGGATTGACCGCTACGCCGACCGACGGAGCGATAATCATCATCCGAGAAAGAGCAAGTTCGACATCTGCCGGAGAGTAAGGCGGTTCCAGTTTTTTCCGTTCGGCCAAGTCTATGGTGGTGAACCAGTGGAACTTGCAGAATTCCCGCGTCGGCGCGGTGGCGTAGATTATAATTCGAGGGTTCTTTTTAACGAGGTAAATAACGGCGCCGACGTGGTCGAAATGGCCGTGGGTGAGCAACAGGAAATCAACAAGCGGGACGATGTCCATGTCGGGCGAAGTTTGACATGTCGGAAAGGCTTCAATCGAAGACGGGTCCAACTGGTTTTTTGAGTCTTGGCTACCGTTGAGTTTGCCGTCGAAAAGACAGGAAATGTCGGAATCAAACCCGGTCGGACGCAAGCCGCAATCAATTGCGAAGACCGTTCCGTCGTCAAAAACGTAAACCTTGTGCGAGGCGCCGACTTCATTGGCGCCCCCGCCGAAAATCAAAGAAGCCATTTGTTTTTTTCTCCCTTCTTTAACATAACGACACCCCGTGTCGTTATGAAGTGAAATTGTCGAAAATGACGCGCGAAAAGTCGCTCCAAACCGAACCAAATTGGCAAGGTGCTGTGGAAAAACTCTTTTTTGAAAAGGATTTTTCCACGGCCCCCTCTCGTCCTGATTACTTTAACTAATTTTATTTAAATCGTCAAGTATTGACCCGTACAATAATGAAGGGTATAATCTTAAACAAGAAAAAGAAAGAAGGAGGTTCTTTCAAAATGCAAACAATTGAGATTGAAACGGCGACAGTTCCGGCAAATGAAGCTGTTGTCGCGGCCGGAACCACCGTTCAGGTTGTGACCTTTCATCCTTTTGAACGGACGAAAATTCTGATGGTCCACAACTTGCTCGAGGATATCGTGCCCGATATTCCGATGTACGGCGGTCGGCCGAAACCGGCTGGATTCGGGAACGGCGGCGGCGGGATGGAAGACGATGAGCTGGAACACCTGAAGGAGGTCAACCCGGCGCACCCCATACTTTTAAATGACACTCTTTCCGACGAAGAAAAAAAGATTGCCGCTTGCGGTCTGCGCGAGGTGACCGATGAGAGCGGCTATACCGACATTGAAATTATGATTCCCGACGGCCAATTGAAACTTAACGAATACTTCTTTCGTAACGGCCATCGGGTGGTAACGGTTGGGGGGGAAGTAAAATCTCTCGCCGTCGTTCCAATCCGGGAACGGAATGAAGTGGATATTGCGGAATGGTTTGACCTGGCTGAACCGTTCTCGGTTGCGTTTGGCGGACAAAACTGGGGAGCGGGGCCAACCCGGGACAAACTGCCATACTGGTCGCACGTACGCCGTGACCTGCTGTCCATTTCAAAAATAGACCGGTACTTGCGCCAGCACAAACAAGCGAAGCAGTGTATCGGCCGCCTGATTCATCCGTCGTGGCGACTGGTCTTTCCGGTCGGCGCGGGAGACGGGAGGTTTCCGTCCGGAGGATTCGGTATCCATCCTCGTGTTTGGTACGAACTAATGGAAGAAATGATTCGGCGTAAACTGGAAATGGTGGACAGCGATATCCTGTATCATCTGTTCAGGGACGAAATTGAGCGGATAAGGGGATATGAAAAACTTCGGTCGGAAAAGCAAGAAGAGGAAGTGGAAATCGATTTTGAAACCAACGCTAAAATCATCCGAGAAGAAGACGAAGAATGGAGAATCTGGATGGAAAAGGAGTTGGGTCTAAATCAGGGCTGATTCTTGGAAGCTCCGCTTGCGGCGGAGCTTTTCTATTATTTTACCGCTTGCTCCGTCGTTTCCGTTTTTGCCTGTTCCGACTCGTCGGAAACGAGGCGAGTCGCTTCCGGGGTGAGAGCGAGTTTATGCTCCTTTGGGTCTATGCTGACGACAGCTAAGTTGTATTCTTTTCCGGTTTCAAAAAATTCAGCCGGAGTCCGGCCGCCCAATTCCGCGGCCGGCACAAAGCCGACTATGGACGAACCGTTTACGCCCGGCAGTTCCACAAACGCGCCGGCATTTTTTATTTTTATAACTTTACCTTTCACTTTCTGGCCGGCCTGATATTTATTTTCAATGTCCAGCCAGGGGTCTTCTTTAAGAGCCTTAAGGGACAAAGCGACTCGTCCGCCCTCCAAGCTGATAATTTTGGCTGTGATTTTTTCCCCGCTATGCAGAATTTCGCGCGGATTTTCCACGAATTTCCAGTCAATTTCCGAAGAGTGAATCAATCCGTCCAGGCCGTTCCCCATTCTGATAAAAGCTCCGAAGTCCGTCACTTCCGTAATTTCGCCCTCTACGGTGTCGCCGACTTTAAGTTTGGCCAGCTCTTCTTTTAAAGATTCTTCCTGGATGGCTCTTTCGGAAACGATAAGTTTATTCTCCGCCTCCGAGAAATCGATTATTTTAACTTTCAATTCCTGATTCTTGAATTTTTGAAGGGCTTGGACGATTTTACCGGTGTCGCCGCCGCCGACTTTAGGATAGTGTTCAGCCGATAGCTGGGACAACGGCAGAAAACCCTGCACGCCGCTAACTTCCACAATCAACCCGCCCTTGTTTATGTTAATCACCGTAACGGGGACTATTTCTCCGTTTTCTTTTTTTTCTTTTATATCCTGCCAGGCAGTGGTCATTTGGGCGGCTCTCAAAGAAAGTTCGCGGTAGCCGTCGTCATTTTCCAGCTCGATGAGCATGGCCGAGATTTTATCCCCGGATTTGAATGTTTTCATCCGGTCGGGGTTGTCGTAAAATTCGCCGGGATAAACTATGCCGATACCGATAGGGCCGAGGTCGACAAAAACGCTGTCTTTGGAAACACTGATAATCTGGCCGCTTAAAATATTGCCCGGTTTGGGCAAAAAGAATTCCTCCCTGGAAAGGAGGTCTTTCATGGATTTGATTGGCATTGTTTGGGCCTCTGTCATAATGTTTAATAAAAATACAGGATAATTTTAAAAAATGCAAATTGCTGCGCAATAAATCAAGCCCTGGCTTGCCTCCGACGTTTTGAATAAGAGGCGGGGGCTGGGAGTTAAATTGATACTCCCGGGCCTTGCCCGGGTGAATCCCCGGGAACTAATACAAACCGTTGCTCTTCTCCTAAATTTTTGATATTCTTAACGCATGACAATAAGCTGGTTTGGACAAAGTTGTTTCCGGATTGAGGCCAAAGAAGTTAGTATTTTGATTGACCCTTTTTCCCAAGAAATAGGCTTACGGCCGCCGAGAATCAAAGACAACATTGTTTTGGTGAGCCATCAGCACTATGACCACAACAATACGAAAGAACTCGGGCCGGACTCATTTTTAATCGATACGCCGGGCGAGTATGAGAGAAGCGGCGTTTATATAAGAGGCATTCCCTCTTTTCACGATAAATCGGAAGGCCGGGAAAGGGGACTCAATACGATTTACATAATTAAAACCGAAGAAATGCTGGTCTGTCATTTGGGTGACCTGGGACAGGACAAGCTCACCGACAAGCAGGTGGAAGAAATAGGCGACATTGATATCCTGATGGTTCCGGTGGGCGGCAAATACACCCTTGATGCCAAAGGGGCGGTTGAGGCGATAAGTCAGATTGAGCCGAAGATTATCATTCCGATGCATTACAAATTGAAAGATGTTAAAATTGACCTTGATGGACCGGAAAAATTCGTCAAAGAACTTGGTTTGACTCCGGAAAAAGTTGACAAATTTAAAACAGCAAAAAAGCTTTTGCCGGCAGAAGAAATGAAATTGGTGATGTTTGGTATGTAATTACTACTAATTTACGAATGAATACCAATATACGAATACTTTATTTTAATTTGTAGATTCGTAAAGATTTGTAAATTGGCAGTGACAAAGAATGTCATTTTTTAAAGATATTAAAAATCAATCGCAGGGAGCAAGAGAAATAATGTTCCTGTTAAGCACGATAATCACCGTATCGCTGGTGGGCATGATTTGGTTTCGCTCGTTTGAGAAAAACATTTACGTAATGCTTAACCCCGACCGCGAGACGGAGCAGAAATTTTTTGCCGGAGGACGGCAGAAATTCGGCGACCTTTACGCCAAAAACGATTCGGCCGGCCGCAATCTGCCCTCTCTGTTCAGTAATTTAAGCCAAACCGGCAGAGACCTGAAAGCGGCGGCGCTCGGCCTTTTCAATTTTAAAAATAAGATTATCGAAACGCCTTTACCGGCCGAATTAAACCAACCTGAAACGCCAGCGAAGGCCTATCTGTTGCCTGTGGCTGGGAAGAAGTAGCGAAAACTTTTTAAGTGGCTGCTTACAATGGGCATCTTTGCATGTCAGTATGCAAAGATGCCCATTGTAAGTGTTATCAATGCAGGAAATCAAACCAAGAGAAATAACCCAGGAAGTCCAGCAATCATATTTGGAATACGCGATGAGCGTGATAGTTTCGCGCGCTCTGCCTGACGTTCGTGACGGGTTAAAGCCGGTTCATCGCCGGATTTTGTATTCCATGCATGAAATGGGTCTGCGGCCGAGCGCCAAAACCCAAAAATCGGCCAAAGTGGTCGGCTACGTTATCGGTAATTATCATCCCCATGGCGATACGGCCGCTTACGATTCGATGGTTCGCATGGCCCAGAATTTTTCTTTGCGCTATCCGCTGGTTACGGGCCAAGGTAATTTCGGCTGTTTTACAAAAGACACCAAGGTCAAGTTAACTGACGGACGCGAATTAAGCTTTGAAGATTTAATAAAAGAACATAAAACCGGTAAAAAAAATTACACTTATACGGTGAACTCTTTGGGTTTAATTTCCGTTGCCGAGATAAAAACACCAAGAATGACAAGAAAGAAAACCGAGATTATGAAAGTAATTTTGGATAATGATGAAGAAATTAGATGCACCCCCAATCATTTATTCATGTTGCGGGACGGTACTTATGGGGAAGCCCAAAGTTTAAAATCAGGAAATTCGTTGATGCCTCTTTATCAGCGGTTTTCAGTAAAAACCGACCGTATTAACAGAGAGGGTTATCTTTTAATACGCCAAAATAAAACAGGCGAATGGATTCCGGCCCATCATTTAGCGGATAATTACAATTTGACGAACGGAGTATATTCAAAAAAAGCCGGACGAGTGAGGCATCATTTGGATTTTAACAAGCTTAATAATAATCCTGAAAATATAAAAAGAGTGCGGTGGGGCGAGCATTGGCAAATACATTACGAGCAAGCCGCAGGCCAGCATAAAAATTCCGATTATAGAGAAAAGATTGCCGCGGGGCGGAAAGAATTTTGGGCTAACCCGATTAACAGAGAAAATTATGCCAAAAGGATTTCTGAACGTAATTTCCATAATTGGAAAAATCCGGCATATCGGGAAAAAATGCGAGTGATGCTAAGCGAGGCAAATAAAGAATATATCAAAAATCATCCTGAAAAGAGAGTAGAATTTTCTCAAAGGGCGTCTAAGACATTGAAACGGCTTTGGCAAAATCCGGAATATCGGTCGTTGTTCCACGGGAAAATTGTTGCCGCCAATCAAAAGCGGATTACTAACAATACCGGAAAAGTTAAATTTCTCAAAATATGCCGAGAAACATTTGAAAATTACAAAATGTTAAATCGGGAATTATATGAACGGTTAAGAACTAAAATATATGGTTATGGCCGCGCTACATTGTGGGAAACGGGCATCAATAAATATTATAAGGGCGATGATGCGCTATTGCTCCAAGATCTGACCCAAAACCACAAAGTTAAAAGAATAGAGACTATTAACCGAAAAGAAGATGTTTATGATTTAACCATTGACGGTACGCATAATTTTGCTTTAGCGACAGGAATTTTTGTTCATAATTCAATCGATGGAGATTCCGCTGCAGCGTACCGCTATACTGAAGCAAAATTGTCTCCCATTTCGGAACCGCTTTTGGCCGACATAGACAAAGATACGGTTGATTTCATGGATAATTTTGACGGCACAAGCAAAGAACCGGTGGTTCTGCCGACAAGAATTCCCAATCTCCTGATTAACGGCTCAATGGGCATTGCCGTCGGAATGGCCACCAACATTCCGCCCCATAATCTTGGCGAAGTTTTAGACGCGTTGTCCTTTTTGATTGACAACGGCGACGCTGAAATCAAAGACCTTCTCCAATTCGTCAAAGGCCCCGATTTTCCAACCGGCGGAATCATTTATAACGAGAACGACATCGCTAACGCCTATGCCACCGGCCGCGGGCCGGTGGTGATGAGGGGGAAAGCGGATATTATTGAGAGCAAAAAAGGATTTCAGATTATCGTCACCGAAATACCGTATCAGGTCAACAAAGCCGAGCTGATAATGAAAGTCGCCGACCTGGTCAAAGAGAAAAAAATAGAGGGCATTAAAGACGTCCGCGACGAATCGGATAAAGACGGTCTGCGGATAGCAATAGATTTAAAACAGGATGCTTTTCCGAGAAAGGTGCTGAACCAGCTTTTTAAATATACCGAACTGCAAAAAGCGTTTCACTTCAATATGCTGGCCTTGGTTGACGGTATTCAACCGCAGATTCTCGGCCTCAAGGGGCTTTTGGAAAAATTCATCGCTCATCGCCGGGAAGTAATTACCAGGCGAGCCCGTTTTGAATTGCAGAGAGCCAAAGACCGGGCTCACATTTTGGAAGGCCTGAAGAGGGCGCTTGACCATATTGACGAAATTATCAAAATTATAAAATCATCGGAGTCCAAAGAAGACGCCTTTAACAATTTAATCAAAAAGTTTAAGTTTTCCGACAAACAAGCGACCGCAATTTTGGAAATGAAATTGCAGGCTTTAGCCGGTTTGGAAAGAAAGAAAATCAACGACGAGCTGAAAGAAAAAATGGCGCTGATAGCCGAACTGGAAGATTTGCTGGCCAGCCCCAAGAAAATTTTGGCCGCAGTGAAAAAAGAATTTACTGAAATAAAAGAAAAGTATAACGACGAACGAAGAACCAAAATAATCAAATCTCCGCTTAAAGAAATAGGGGAAGAAGAATTGGTTCCGGAGGAGGACTCGCTGTTTATGCTTACCCGCGGGGGCTACATTAAACGAATGCCGCCCGAAGAATTAAAAGCCCAAAAAAGAGGCGGCAAGGGTTTAATCGGCATTGCCACAAAAGAGGAAGACGTGGTTTCCCAATTTTTCCTTGCCAATACTCACGACAATATTCTCTTTTTCACCAATACGGGAAAGGTTTTCCAAACCAAGGGATACGATATTCCGGAAGCGTCGCGCCAGTCAAAAGGCAAAGCGATTGTGAATTTTCTGCAAGTGAGTCCGACGGATATGATTACCGCCGTTATTCCGATATCCAAAGAAGAAAAAGAACGCAAGGGCTATTTGTTCATGGCAACGGCAAACGGCGTTATCAAAAAAGTTGACCTGGATGCTTTTGCGCAGGTAAGACGCAACGGAATAGCCGCCATTAAATTAAAGGGTGATGACCAGCTGGGTTGGGTGCTGTCCACTTCCGGCAATGACCAGATAATGCTGGTTTCGGCAGAAGGCAACTCCATCAGATTCAAGGAAAAAGATGTCCGGCCGATGGGCCGGGGCGCGGGCGGCGTGATAGGAATCCGTCTTGATAAAGGACAAAAAGTTGTCGGCGCCGATGTCGTTCCTTCCGGGGTGGAAAAGGGATTGAGAATACTTGTAGTGATGGCGAACGGTTACGGCAAGAGAACCGACCTGAAGTTTTACAAATTGCAAAAGCGCGGCGGCCACGGGATAAAAACCGCAAAGATTACTCCCAAAACCGGCAATCTGGTTTCCGCCCATATCATTTCCGAAGAAAATAAAGATTTGATTGCTTTGTCTCGCAAGGGGCAGGTTATCAGAACTACCGTAGACAGTATTTCAGTATTGGGCCGAGCCACTCAAGGCGTAAGAGTGATGAGATTGGACTCCGGCGATGGTTTGGCCTCGGTGGTGGTATTTTAGCTTACTGCCAATTTACAAATTAAAATAAATTATTCGTAATCCGTAGTAGCTGTTGATTAGTTGTACTCGTTGAATGTGTTAAAATAAAGAGATGCTGGATAACACATCTGATATTTCTCAAGCCAACACAACAGTCGGAATGGGCGGGTTTTTGGATCCCGGAAAAATAGTTTCCGAATTCGGGATAAGCGAGGGCGCGAGTATCGCTGATTTCGGTTCCGGCGCGGGTTATTTTACAATTTTACTTGGTCAAAATGTCGGCAAAGACGGCAAGGTTTACGCGCTTGATGTGCAGGAGCCGCCTTTGGACAGCGTTCGCGCCAAAGCCAAAGCGGCCGGTTTGGAAAACATAGAAACCATAAGGGCGAATCTTGAAGTTCTCGGGGGTTCGCGTCTGCCGGACAATTCACAGGACATTGTTCTGCTGGCGAATATTTTATTTCAATCGTCAAAAAAAACCGATGTCATCAACGAGGCGGCAAGAGTGCTAAAACCCGGCGGTTCAATGATAATAATCGATTGGAAAAAAGGAACGGGCGGATTTGGTCCGCCTGACGAACTGCGAATGGAAAACGGAGAAATGCGCTCTCTGGCTCCGGCCGGCATGTTTGTTTTTCAAAAAGATATAAACGCCGGCAGTTTTCATTACGGCATGGTCTTCGCAAAAAATAATTGATTGAGTGAATACCAATAAAATTTTCTACATTTTAGTCGGCTTAATCGCAATCGTTATATTTATAACGATTATTTTGGTTTTGCGGGGGATGGGCGGAAGCTCCGGCCAGCCCGTCAATCTGGAATTTTGGGGAGTATTTGACGACAGCGAAGCTTTTACCGGCGCCATCAGGGGATATCAGCAATCACAGCAATCGCAGAAATCAAACGTAAAAATTTTTTACAGGAGGTTTTCGTATGAAGACTACGAAAGGAGCCTGATTGACGCATTGGCGGCCGGGACCGGACCGGATATTTTTATGGTCGGCAACGCCTGGCTACCCAAACACGGCGACAAACTGAAACCCCTGCCGGCCCAGATAAAGGGTCTCAAGGCGCCGCTTTTCACGCTCTCAAGTTTTAAAGACCAATTTGTAGAAGTCGCTTACAACGACCTTGTTTCAGGCGGACAGATTTACGCTTTGCCGTTGTACGCGGACACTTTGGCGCTTTATTACAACAAAGACATGTTTAATTCCGCCGGCATCACCAGACCGCCGACAGATTGGGAAGAATTTAACGACGATATCGGACTGCTTACGAAGCTTGACTCTGCCGGCAATATTGTCCAGTCCGGCGCGGCCATGGGAACGGCCAAAAACATAAACCGCTCCACCGACATTCTGATGGCCTTGATGCTTCAGAGCGGAGTAAAAATGACTGATTCGGACAACGCTTCCGCCACTTTTGCCAATGCGGTCAGCGGTTTGACTGTCGGCGAAACGGCCTTGAAATATTATACCGATTTTGCCAATCCGCGAGTAAGCACCTACGCCTGGAACGACTCCCGTCATTATTCCATAGACGCCTTTGCGCAGGGCGAGGTGGCAATGATGTTCAATTATGCCCACCAAGCTTCGATTTTGAAAGCCAAAGCGCCGCGGCTCAATTTTGGCGTCGCGCCAATGCCCCAGATTTCCAGCTCCGACATTAAAAACTACGCCAATTATTGGGCGGTGGGAGTTTCCAATGCTTCCAAACAATCGGATGATGCTTGGAAATTTATCGCTTATCTTGTTTCAAGGGAAGGGGCAACGGCATATCTTAACGCGAGCCAGCGTCCGGCGGCCCGGCGCGATTTGATAGACCTCCAAAGAACCGACATTGATTTGGGACTGTTCGCGGTTCAGGCGCTGACGGCCAAATCCTGGTATCAAATTGACCAGGTAACGATTGAAGGTATTTTTGCCGACATGATAGACAATGTTAATTTCGGAAAATCGTCGGTCAGAGAAGCGCTTTCAAGCGCCGAATCAAGAGTGACGGTTTTGATGGCAAAACAAAAAAGACAGGCCAGGTAGCTCTTGGAATATTTAAATTTTACTTTATGCAAAAAGGAGCGTTGAAAGTCATTGTTTTGTCTGCGGCATTTTTTTTGCTTCTGCCAAATTTTGTTTCCGCCGCTCCTTCCTGGTGGCCGCTTGTGCCGTGCGGCACTTCAGTTAATCCCGAACCCTGCAATCCCTGCGAACTTTTTCATCTTGGCCGCAACATCATCGATTTTGTTTTAATGGGACTGATGCCGCCGGTTGCCGCCGGCCTGTTTATTTGGGGAGGTTTTTTGATTTTAATGGGTGGCGCCAACCCCGCCCTTCTTTCAAGGGGGAAAGAAATTTTTAAAACCACTTTTTACGGTGTGCTTGTTATTTTAGCTTCCTGGCTGATTACCAACACGATAATGATGAGCGTGGCGCAGGATTCAATTGAAATCACAAAAGCCGACGGCACCAAAGAAACCGTGAACATCGTCACCGACTGGAACAAGTTTAAATGCACATACACTGAACAGGGAACGACTTCCACAACGGGAGACCTGACCATTTCTCCGGATACTTTGCCGGATGTAATACCCGACCAGTATTATTCGCAGGCAATTTCCGTTTCAGGAGGTCAATCTCCTTATGACTGGTCTGCGACCGACGCAAGCAGCCTGCCTGGAGGTTTCAGTTTTGACGACGGGCAAGTTTACGGTCAAACCGCTCAAACTACCGGCTCGTTCACATTTACGGCGCAAGTCAAAGATTCTACCAGCCCCACGCCTCTGACCGGAAGCAAAACATATTCTTTAACGATTGGAACAATGGCCGGTCTGACTTGTAATGTACAAGGACTTGTTTTGGGTTCTTGTTCCGATGCGGGTAAATGTCCCGACTGCAAGCCGATAAGCGGCACATCTCTTCAGGCGGCTCAAAGCATGGCTGATTTTCTTAACGGCAAATTATTGCCTGCATTTAATAGCGCGGGTATTGGTTATCGGATTGCCGAAGCAATGTGCCCAACCGATAGGCACAATAGTTGCGCCCATTTTAACGGTCATGCGGTGGATTTAGGCGGACTTTCTGGTGAAAATCTTAAAAAAGCGTGCGGTATTTTAAACAGCTTGGGGATGAGTGGAGCCACGAGTGCGGGTAGCGGCGATAGGGGGAGATATACTGTTGAGATTAGTTCGCCCGGTTCACCGTGTCCCGCCACCTGCGGCGGCAATCCCGGTAGATGCGGAGCATCGCCCATTCATTTACAATATTAAATAAAATGATATTTATGGAATTTAATTTTAATAAACAATTTTTTCTTGGTATTTTTCTATTTGCACTGGTTATTTCTGTTCCAATTTTAATTTATGCTCAAACAGATATCATGATAGATTTTAATATTCAAAGTTATCTTTTCCGTCTCTATTATGACAACGGTCAGCTTTTTGCCGACAGAGATTATGAATTTAAATATGATGTTTCTTCCGACCCGTTTGTTCCCGAAACGATAACCACTCAATTCCCGTATCGGGGAGAAGTTGTTGATTTGTTGAATCAGGTTGCCGCGGTATTCCAGTTTGACCCCAAGGGCGGGAATATCAAATTTGTAAAAGGCAAGCTCACCGCTAAAGCTCCTTATGCTCCTGA
>Ga0155036_106_pt1 | contig 17859 bp, 13 predicted proteins | sample RifCSPhighO2_01_FD_106004 | JGI IMG/M metagenome (GOLD analysis project Ga0155036, IMG submission 106004) | Candidatus Yanofskybacteria bacterium RIFCSPHIGHO2_01_FULL_44_22 | reverse complement strand
TATCCTTCCCAAAAAGACAAAAATTCTCTTTGGGAGAATCACAGATATAAAGATATCATTTTTGACCGGCACCTGTCAACCAATTTTTGTGGATAGCGTGCAGGGTCGCATAATGTAAAATAATTGCTTTGCCCCCGCCCTTCTTTCATCCACTACGCTTCGGCCTCCGGCCTGGAATTTGCTATTCGGTTTACCCCGCTCAAAGCGGCGGGGCGTCTCGGATATTTAAAAATTCCCCGCAACGGATGAAAGAAGGACGGGGGCTACGCTTTTATTTAATTTTAAAAACCTTTGTATTATTTGTAGTCCATCACAAAGTCGTCATTACAACACATTACAAGGACAGTCCTTGTTTGTCGTCCTTGTGGCTTCGGGGCGCCCCCTGATTCTAAATTGCTATTTTGATAGCTTGTTATATTGTTAAGAATTTAATTAAAATTCAATCAACAAGATAACAATAAACAATCAGCAATTTATTTATATCACGCCCTCCGCCCCCATATGGGTTTGTATTTGAAGCTGATGCTCAAGCAAAAAGATTCAAAAGAATAATACAAGGGAGCATACAAACAATACAAACAAGGACTGTCCTTGCAAGCACTCTTGCAAGGACTTGCAATTACAAACAAGTACAAACAAGGACTGTCCTTGTGATTCTTGTGATTACCTTCCCATGCCTGCTGCGGTATGCGGTCGGAGCAGAATTATTGAAAAACAGATTAGACGGGGTTTTTCTAATTTTCACTTGGAGATTATTGATGTGTCTTAAGGTAATTTGTTTTTTTTCTGAACCTGCCTACTGGCAGGCCGAAGAAAAAAGGCCCGACGGAGCACTCGTTAAATTATAAGGTGGTAATAATTTTAAAAGCGTATGAACTATTGTAAAAGTTTTTGGAGGTGATAGGTTTGGCAAATGATAACTCAAAGGACGGAACTTGGTTTTGTTGCTGAAAAAATTGCCGGGGAATTTTTGGAAAAGAGGGGATACAAAATTTTAGCCCGCAATTATCGCAAACCGTGGGGAGAAATAGATATTGTCTGCGAAAAAGAGGGGATTGTTGTTTTCGTTGAAGTAAAAGCCAACAAAAGCGCAGCTGCCGGCTTTGAGCCGGAATTACGGGCAGATTGGAAGAAAATGGCAAAAGTTAAACGGACGGCTGAAATATTCTTAATCGCCAAAAAATTCAATGAGAATCAAGAGTGGCAGTTGGACGTTGTCTCTGTTTCTTTTGATAAAGACAGGGGAGCGGCTCAAATTAAGCATTTTAAAAATATATAATTTACAAAGTTTACAAAGGGAACCATTGTAAGTGGATAAATAAGTTTTTGTTTTGCAAAGTAAAGTTCTATAATTATATTGTATAATATTTTCACGGCTATTTCCGATAGCAAAGGTTGAATTTTTGCTATTTTGAAATTTCCAAGAAAAAATCTTATGCGAAATAGAAAAGGTTTTCTCGCTCTGTTGATGGCCGGTTTAGTAATTGTCGGATTGTCTTTGGCTTTTAATGGCAGTTTGGCTGCAGAAGAAAAACTAAAAATAACAACCGAATCTCTTCCTGATGCAACATTAGGCAAGGCATATAGCCAGAGTCTTTCGGCCACCGGCGGAACAGCGCCTTACATTTGGTCTAGGTCTATGTTTTATGATTTGCCAACGGGTCTTAATTTTTCCCCTGATGGTAAAATTACCGGCACTGTAGCAGCTATTTCTACCCCTAAAGATTTTTTATTGCGTGTAAAAGTTACAGATTCTCCCAAAGAATTTTTTCCTCAAACTGTTTTCAAAAATCTTAAATTAACAGTGGTTACTAATAATGATGTCGGAAATAATGAAAATGAATTAGCCATGGATTTTTCCGGCCTTAAGGCGGGAACGGCCGGCAGGCCGTACAGCGGAACCATAAAAGCAAACAATGCGGCGAAAAGACCGTTTTGGCAGTTGGGAACCAACAATCTTTCTGATTTTGGATTAACGGCTCCCGCATCAAGTTATGGTAGCAGTTTTACAATAAGAAGCATAAACTCCACATCAGCCAAAGAAGGAACAGCCACCGGAACGATCACCCTTAAAAGCAGGATAGGCAAAAACGAAAACGATGAGATAACCGGCGATTTTAAAATTGAGATTAAAAAGGGCGGGGGAGGAGGAAGCGGCATTATTGCGCCCAAGATTGCTTCGTTTACATTTGATAATGGCAAAAAATCAATAAGAGTTACCGAGGGTGATTCAGTAACTTTTAAATGGAGTATTGCTAATGCTACAAGCATGGAAATAAAAGGCCGTTTAGCCCCCCAAAGCGACCAGGACCCGGCCGGCCAAAAGAATATTTGTGAAGAAAATTCCGAAGGCTGTAAACTGCCGGCGGGAGAATTGAAAGTCAAAATATCAAGAAGCAGCGCCTTTTCATTAAGGGCTACCAACACCCAGGACGGCAAATCCAAAACGACAACCTCGGCGGTTTATGTGATTGTAACGCCCGTTAAAAAGAAATTCGGGACGCTTGTCGTGGAAGGTAAGCTTAATGACAAGTCCTATACCGGCAGGATTGTGCCCGTAATTGGCGGTAATGAGCAATCTGGTGAAGATGTGTGGAGATTTTTCAAAGACGGCAGTGAAGATAGGCAGGGGAATCTTAATATAAAAAGTTTGCCCAAAGTTTTTAACAGAACAATCGGAAAGTGGGAATTAAAAATTGATTCCAGCGTTGAAGGTTTCAAGCTCTTTTCTCCCGTCGGTAAGAAAATATCGGCATCTCTTCAAAGTATTTCGCCTAACGGCGGAGAATTAAAATCAGGCGGAACAATCCGGTTTGGCTTAAATTTTAAAATTAGCGATGACAATGGTGGGGGCGGTCTAACGATAACGACCGCATCGTTTGCCGATGGGACGGTTGGCGCCGCATATAGCCAGAGTCTTTCGGCCACCGGCGGAACAGTGCCTTATACCTGGTCAATAATTAGCGGCAAATTGCCGGCGGGGTTAACTCTAAATTCAGCCGGATTATTATCCGGCACGCCGACCAAGGCAGATTCCAAAACATTTAAGATTAAAGTCGTTGATTCATCTTCTCCCAAAAAATCAAAAATTCAACAATTTGCGCTGGCCGTTAAAAATACCAGTACGGAAGTGAAGTATTCTTGCAACTCTCAAGGCAGTTGTGTCGCAGACCCAACTGGTTTGTACGGCAATTCGTCATGTGATAATGCCTGTACTCCGCCGGCAGGAGGCGGTTCACCGGATCTTGGCCGGGCCTACAATGTTCTCCAAAAAGTTTCAGCTGACATAAGGTCTTGTCCGACTTGGCCGTTTATGGATGAAGCGATTAAACAGCTTCGCGTTTTCGACAGCCGTTGGGGTTATCACAATTATCCAAAAACAAAAAGCAGTCTTGTCGTTTCACAGGATAGAATAGCCTGGTATTCTGGTTCTGGAGAACCTGTTAATGGAAGCAATCAAGTGCTTGCTTATGATATTATTTCTGGTTACTGTACAAGTAAGGCCAAGCTTCGCAAGCCAAGCTTAGTTCACTCAAGCGAGTTTAATTACAAAGACCAATGGAAATTTCCAAGAGAAAAATCTTCTATGGTTGAAACTCCCGAACTCGCAGAATTAGAAATCGGGACGGTGACTCCGACTCCCAATTTAGCGTTAGTTGAAGATGTTGTGGCGTTAAACAAATCCCTCATTGCTCAAGGATTGGATGCGGTGGATTCAATTGTTTTGCCGGCCCAATTTTACACGGAAAAGTTTTTCCGGGATGCGTTGAGCGTGTCATTTTGGAAAAAGGTGAAAAAGAGCTTGGAACTTAAAAAATTAGCGCCCAAAAGAAAGCTTAAATCAACTCCGTCGCCAACTAAATAATAAGACCTAAAAACCCTGTAAAAACCCGCTTTTTGCGGGTCTTTACATTTATATGAAAAGGTGATATAATTAAGGGACAGGAAAGTTCCCTAAAAATAAGGCTTTTTGCCCCGCCAGGCGGGGCTACCCAAGGAGGGTAAAATGAAGAAGTTTGCGTTCGGGTGGTTCGTCGCGTTTGTTGCGATTGCGCTTTTCGTTGGCGCGGTGCCAGCGGAGGCGCAGTACGGATACCAGAACGAGGTCGGGGCGCTCGTTCAGGGGAACCTGAACTTGGTATCCGGCCTGCACGGTCAGCTCGACCGTGCTCGGTGGGAGTCGCAGGCGCACGGCCTGGTCTTCCATAACGGCTACTACGGTAATTACGGGAATGACGGCTACTTCTATGGTCAGTATGACCGGGAAGGCCGCCGGATGTCCCGGCCGGTGAAGTTTGCGATCGGCGGTGCTATTGCTGGTGCCGGACTTGGTTACGGGATTTCCGGCAATGGCCGCGGTGCCGCTATCGGCGGTGTTGTTGGCGGAGTGATTGGTTTGATTGCCGGCCGCGACCACGGTCAGCAACAGCAGTATTCGCCAGGACAGGGTCGCGGACAACTCGTTCCGGCGCCGATGCCGGAACAGGAACCGGCGCCTAACATGGGCGCCGAGCCGTGGCCTGAACCGCAACAAGAAAAGGCGACCGAAATGGTCTCGGTCAAAAATTGTACGCGATATCCGATTGATGTGTACGACTGGGACAGTCCAGTCGGAACGCTTCAGCCGGGAGAATCGCGTCAGTTTCCAGTGGCTACACGAGGTGGCTATAGGGGATTGGCAACAATCGGAATCGTGCGAAGCTGGACCGATTCCCGCTACCAAGATTCAACCGGCTCAATATTGTTTATTGAGCCAACAGGAGGTGCGAGATGAGGATTGATGTTCCGGTTAATGTGAAGGTGAACAATACTATGCAGGGGGACTGGATAAGTCATCCCTGGAAGGTCACTTTGACTATTTCGTTCTGGTTTGCCGTTGCCGCCTTAATCGTTTCGCTGGTTTTCGCCGGCGACGAATATGGCAGGGCGGCGGCGCTGGTGGGGGTGGTAGAGATTGTTGCTACCATTCTCGTTCTCGTTTTCGGAATCGGAGCGATAAAGGAGCAACCGACTGCGTTGGCCAAATTTGGCGGTCTTGTGTTATTGCTGGCATTGATTGCGGTACTGGTGTACGGCGGGTGGTTGCTTCAGGGAATGTTGACACCCGTGTCGTCAGCAGTTATGGAGCAAACGATTCCGGCGCCATTGGTTACGATACAGCCACAGTCAACGCAAGCTACCAATTCTGTTCCACCGAAGATTGAGGTGGAACATAGTGTTCACGGTAGTGTCTCGGTTCAAGTCCGGGACACTACCCCTGTTGTTGCGGAAACACCGCCACAGGAAATTCCACCTCCCGAGGATCTATGCGATCCTGGAGGGGAGAAAGCGAGGGCTTGGGGATGGCGATAGTCGCCGTTTCAAGCAACCTTAGTCCGTTCAATCCCGTACGAAGTCCGAAATCTTATTTCGGCAGAAACCAAAGGTTTCTTACTTCGTTCGGGATCAATCCGGGCGACCGCGTAGCAATACGCGGTTTTTTGTTTTCAATAAATCGCTCCGCCCTATCCCCATTTTTATCCACTACGCTCCGACCTCCGGTCTGGAATTTTAATATCCGGACTCCTCATAAGACGCAAATTCCAAAACTCGCATTAAATAACCCCGCTAACAGCGGGGTTATTTAATCTTACGACTCGAACAGTTGTAATTTGCTATTCGTCGTCGCGGATATTTAAAAATTCCCCGCAACGGATAAAAATGGGGATAGGGCTTCGCTATTATCAATATCTCAACGGCTCACCTGTGTGAGCCGTTGAATCCAAGGAAGCGGATGAGTCTTTGAGCGGGTTTTGAGGTCGAAAGCGGGCATGGTGTCCCGCCTTTGGCGGGACGAGCGAAACCCCCAATTTCTGAATTGGGGGCTCGAAGAGCCTCATCCTTGAGCGAGCCACGCTGGGGCGAGCGAGAAAAGCGAAAAGATTGCATCCGCTGGATTGGGGGAAAATGGGGAGAGGAGCGGAGCGAGGATTTTGTTTGAAAAAAAGCCATAAAAAAGATAAGCTTCAATAAATGATTTATAAAACAAAAAGTCCAAAAGAGACGCAAAAAATTGCTTCTTTATTGGCGGAAAAAATAAAAATAAAAAAAACAGCCAACACTACAAGGGGAGCCCTTGTAGTTGCCATGGAAGGGGAGCTGGGAGCGGGAAAAACGGTTTTTACGCAAGGATTCGCCAAAGCGTTGAAAATAAAAGCGAAAATAAAAAGCCCGACTTTTGTGTTAATGAAACATTATCCGATTCCGGATTCCGGATTACGGATTAAAAAAACAATCAGCAATCAGCAATTAACAATCAGCAATTTTTACCACCTTGATTGCTATCGTTTGAAAAATTATAAAGATTTGCTACCGCTTGGAATAAAAGAAATTTTAAAAGAGCCAGCCAACATAATATTGGTTGAATGGGCCGAGAGAGTAAAACCGATACTGCCGAGAAATTGCATTAAGGTGCATATTGACCACATCGGGTCGAAGGAAAGAAAAATTACTACGAATTACTAATAAGTACGAATATACGAATAAGAAAACTAATTCAATAAGTATATTCGTAATAAATTCGTAATTTGTAGAAACTGTGAAGAAACTTATTCTAATCGATGGAAATGCGTTAGTTCACCGGGCATTCCACGCTTTGCCGCCAACCCTTATGTCGCCCAAGGGCGTTTTAACCAACGCGGTCTACGGCTTTGTTTCGGTGCTTCTGAAAATGCTCAAAGAATTAAAACCGGATTATGTCGCGGCGACTTTTGATTTGGCTGCCCCGACTTTCCGCCACGAAGAGTTTGCCGAATACAAGAGTCAACGCGTAAAAGCTCCCGACGAGTTGTATGCTCAAATACCGCTTGTAAAAGAAATTCTGACCGCGCTTGGAATGCCGATTTATGAGAAAGAGGGATTTGAAGCTGACGATTTAATCGGCACTCTGGCCGAGAAATCAAAAAACATACCGAACTTGCAGACGATAATCGCCACCGGCGACCTGGACACCCTTCAGTTGGTGACGGATGACAAGGTTGTCGTTTTTACTTTGCGGAAAGGCATGACGGATACGTTTACCTATGACGAGAAAGAAGTCAAAAAAAGATTTTCCGGATTGTTGCCCAGCCAAATGACCGATTATAAAGGATTAAAGGGCGACCCGTCGGATAATATCCCCGGCGTACCGGGAATAGGGGAGAAGACGGCAACGACATTGCTCGGTAAATACGGCAGCATTGAAAATCTCTACGGGCAACTGTCCAAGCCCAAAAAACCAAAAGATATTTCGCCGAAGCTTGCTGAAAAACTCTTGGAAAATAAAGACCAAGCTTTTTTTTCAAAAAAGCTTGCCACGATAATACGGGACGTACCGGCCGATTTTAGCCTCGAAAAAGCGGAATGGAAGAAAAATATTGAGCGGGACAAGCTGGAAAAACTTCTGAAAGAACTTGGTTTTTACAGTTTGGTCAAAAGATTCGCTGAAATTGACGGAAGCGGAGAGGCAGTCAAAGCGGCTCCGGCGGCGGTTTCTTTGTTTTCGGAAACTGACATCGGCCCAAAAATTATTGAAACGAAAAACGCCGAAGAGGCAGTTCATTTGGCGGCTCGGCTGAAAAAAAAGGGCAATTTTTCCTTTATTCTTTCCGCCGGACAACTCAACCTGTATCCGAATGAGGGCAGTGAGATTTTCAGTCTGCCTGCAAGCGGCTTGCCGGCAAGTTTCAAAGAAATTCTTGAAGACTCCAATGTTTTAAAAACCGGCCACGATTTGAAGGAAACCGTAAAATTTTTATTTAAAAACGGCATTCATTTGAAGGGCGTGGAATTTGACACCGCCCTGGCGGCCTATCTTCTTAACTCCGATTTGTCGGCCCCCGATTTCAATAAAATTTATTTTGCCGAATTTTCGGAAAATCCGTCTTCCGATGAAAGGCGGCGGCCGTTTTTTATTTTCCAGCTGAAAAAGCGGCTTTGGGAAAAATTAAAAACGGAAAATCTGAACGATGTTTTGGAAGACATCGAATTGCCGCTGATTGCGGTTTTGGCCGAGATGGAAATGGCCGGCATTAAAATAGACTCAAGGGGAATCGGCCGACTATCAGAGGCGGTGAGCGGGCAAATCATATCCCTGGAAAAAGAAATATATAAATCGGCCGGAGAAGAGTTCAACATCAATTCTCCCCAACAGTTGGCCAGGATTTTATTTGAAGTCTTGAAACTGAAAGGCAAGGTAAGAAAAACTGGCAAAGGGGCGCTGTCCACTGCCGCTGCCGAACTTGAAAAACTTTCCGAAGAACATCCCATCGCCGATTTGATTTTGAAATACCGGGAACTGCAAAAATTAAAAACCACCTATATTAAGCCTTTTCCGGCCCTGCTCGACAAAAAAACAGGCCGACTGCACACCTCTTATAATCAGTTTGGCACTGCCACCGGTCGGCTTTCGAGCCAGAATCCCAACCTGCAGAACATTCCGGTTCGGACCGAATTGGGCCGGGAATTCCGGAAAGTTTTTATCGCCGAAAAAGGATTCAAACTGCTTTCTTTGGATTATTCGCAGCTGGAGTTAAGGGTTGTTGCCCATATTTCCAAAGACGAAAAAATGATTAAAGCGTTTAAAGCGGGGGAGGATATCCATACCCGGACGGCGGCGGAAATTTTCGATGTTCCTTCGGAAAAAGTGACCGCTGACATGCGCCGCGACGCCAAGACTCTTAATTTCGGGGTTCTCTACGGGATGGGCCTTCTGGGTTTTCAAAGAGCGGCCGGAGTGACGCGGGAGCGAGCCAGGGAATTCATAAATGAATATATGGAAGATTTTGTCGGCGTGGCGCGCTATACGGAAGAGACCAAAAAAACGGCCCACCAAAAAGAATTTGTGGCGACCATTTTCGGGCGCAAAAGACAATTGCGGGAAATCAATGCGAATATGCCGGAGTTAGTGCGGCAGGCCGAGAGGATGGCCATAAATATGCCGGTTCAGGGAACGGCAGCCGATTTAATAAAAATGGCGATGAGTAAAATCGCCGTTTTTCTCCATAAAAATTACGATGACAATGAAGTTAAAATGCTGCTGCAGGTACACGACGAGTTGTTATTTGAAATCAGAACAGATTTAGTCCAAAAATTAAGCGAAGAATTAAGGGATATTATGGAGAATGTTTATCAGCTTAGCGTGCCGTTGACCGTAGATATAAAATGTGGAGATAATTGGTCGGAGATGCACAGTTTGCCTGCGAACGAAAAGTGAGCGGTTGCAAACAAGCCGCTCTTTACTGATAAACAAAATCGTCATGCCGGAATTACCAGAAGTAGAAACAATTGTCCGAGAATTGGACAAAAAAATTGTCGGCCTGCGCATCAAAGACGCATGGGTTGACCCTATAAGGCCGGTTAAAACCGGCCACGGAGTAGGCTGGCCCAAAATTAAAAAGGAAATTACCGGCAAAAAAATATTGAGCGTTAAAAGGCGCGCCAAATATATTATTCTAAATATTGAGGGCCCAAAAACCATTTTTATTCATCAAAAAATATCCGGCCACCTGCTTTACGGAAAATGGAAAAAAATATCCGGCCGATGGACGAGCCTTATTGCCGGTCCCCTGAAAGACGACCCGGACAACAAGCACATCAGACTGATTTTATTTCTGAACAACGGTTATCAGCTTGGCTTGTCCGACTTGAGACGGTTTGCCAAAGTAATTCTGGTTGACGATGATAAGACGCAAACCTTGAAAGAAATGCGGGAATTGGGCCCGGAGCCCTTAGCGATTGATTTTAAAACATTTCACGAACTGTTTGAATTCTCCGGCCGGCGGAAGAAGGGCCGAATCAAGCAAGTTCTGATGGACCCGACGTTTATCGCCGGCATCGGAAATATCTACGGCGACGAGATTTTATGGGATGCCGGATTTCATCCGCTTAGCCGGGCGGAAAAACTGGGGAAAAATGATTTAAAAAAAATTTTTGATTCAACGCGGAAAATTTTACGCAAGGCCATTTTGTATAAAGGCGACAGCATGGATAATTATCGTTTGCCGTCGGGCGAAAAGGGGAGATATCAAAATATCCAGAAAGCCTATCAGCAGACCGGTAAGAAGTGCGGCAGGAAAGACGGCGGTGTAATCCGGCGCCTGAAAATCAACGGCCGTTCGGCTCACTTTTGTCCGAAGCATCAAGCGTTGAAATGAATAGTGGGTAACGAGTAACGAATAACGAAGCAAAAATGAAATTTAATTTTCTAACCAAAATAAACCCGAATAAATTATTGTGGTTTGCCGCCGCGGCGGTTGGAGTTTTGGCGATTGTCTTCGCGGTCTGGTGGAACAAGCCTTTGTTAATAGATAATGGCGCCAACATTCTGGATAAAAACGAAAATGATGACGGTCCGGCAAGCGGGCTGACGGGTCTTGCCTGCGAAGATTATGCCAAACGGCCAATTGCCGTGATGCTTGCCTCCGACCAAGAGGCCCGGCCCCTTTCCGGCTTGTCCCAGGCGGACATGGTTTTTGAAATGCCGGTTGCTCCCAACGGCATCACCCGCCTGATGACTGTTTTTCAGTGCCGGCATCCCGATGAAATCGGCTCGGTGCGTTCTGCCAGAGACGACTTTATTCCTTTGGCGGCAGGCGTCGGCGCAATTTTGGCCCATTGGGGCGGCGAACATGAGGCCCTCGCTAAATTAAACAATCATATTATTGACAACATTGACGCAATGAAATACGAAGGCACGGTTTTTTACAGGAAAAAAGGAGTAGGGCCTCCTCATAATGGATTTACCGACTGGGAGCGGCTCTCGAAAATTTCCGACGATTTAAATTATGACCGGACAAACCGCTTTGTCGGTTATTCCCACGAAGAAAGTGAAAAACCTAAAAACATTTCCGGCATTGTCGGAACCGTTAATGTGGGATTTTTGCCCCCGTACGATGTGCGCTGGGATTATGACTTAAGCACGAATGCCTACAAAAGGATTCGGGGGGGCAAGCCGGAAATCGACCGGGTGACCGGTAAACAAATTGCCGCCGGCGCAGTAGCAGTCATGAAAACTCAATCTCGCTTCCTAAGCGACCAGTACCTATCGGTTGTTACCACCGGAGAAGGGGGGGCTGTTATTTTTCAGAACGGAACTTCGATTGCCGGGCGATGGTCAAAAGACCCCGTCGTTCTTGACGACAAGCTTTATTTTTACGGCTTAGACGGCAAGGAAATTAAATTCGCACCCGGCCCGATATGGGTGGAAATCGTGCCGGAATAAAAATTGCCGATTGCTTTTAATTTTTTATGATTATCTTTCTTTATGGTTCCGATGGTTATCGTCTAAGAAAAAAATCTGGAGAAATCATTGATAGCTATCAAAAAAAACATCAGAGCGGGCTGAATTTTTTTAAATTTGACTGTTCTCAAATTACTCTTGCTGACCTTGATAAAATCAAAGATGCTGTCCGGAGCGGCTCGTTTTTTGACGAGATAAAGCTGATTGTTCTTAAAAACATTTTGCCGGCGCGGTTACCGGCCGGACAAATCGCCGGACTGCTCAAAGATTACGAACTGGCGCGGGACAAAAAAACAGTTATCCTGGCGACGGCTAATGCCGCTCAAAAGGATTTGGCGGCCGCCGATAAATCGCTGTTTAGTTTGCTGGCGGCCGAAGGCAACTTGGTTAAAGAAATCAATATTTTATCCGGTAATAGGCTTGAAAACTGGGTCAAAGAAGAATTTACCGCCCGGGGTTGTTCGATTCAGCCGGCGGCCCTCAAAAAATTAGCGGACTATTCCGGCGGCGACAGTTTTTCCCTGGCGGCAGATATAGCCAAGCTTGCCAATTTTGCCGCAGGAAGCGGCAAAAAAGCGTTGACGGGCGAAGATGTTGAACTGTTGGCGTCAAAAAAAATAAATTTAAACATTTTTGAACTGATTGATGCCATTGCCGCCAAAGACAAACCGAAAGCGTTCAGCGTGCTTTATCGGGAATTAGAAACCGGCCGCGATGTTAATTATATTTTTGCGATGGTTGTCGGTCAATTCAGGAATCTGCTTATCATCAAAGACCTGGCGGCGCGTTCTTTATCTGCGGATTCAATTGCCAAAAAAGCCGGACTTCATCCATTTGTTGTCAAAAAAACACTCAAAATTTTGGACAAATACGATGTTCAGACCTTGAAAACGGCTTACGGCAAATTATTAAACGCCGACATTCTCCAAAAAGAAGGCCGGGCGGCGCTTGAAGATTCTCTTTTCGGCATGGTCTTATCTTTTTAATTTCCTGCGGAGTATGATAAAAGTAAACGCCATGGAGGAAAGACGCTTACACATAGGGCGGGCGGCAAACGTTGCCGAACCTAAAGATAGGAGGTTTTACAGGGCTTTTGAAATAATGCCCGGTCTTTTGGCTTGGCTTACTTTACTTATGATTATTGGCTTGTCGTTTGTTGCGCCGGTTTTTATGGCAATTTTTATAATAGTTTTCGATGTTTACTGGCTTATAAAAACCGTTTATCTTTCCCTGCATCTGCGGGAGTCGTACAAACGGATGCGGGCTAACATGAAAGTCAACTGGCTTGAGAAACTTGAAGGGCTATCGGCCGTAGACTATAGACCGCCGACTATTAAATCGTGGCGGGACGTTTATCATCTTATTTTTTTACCGGTTTACCGAGAGGAATATTCCGTCATTGCCGCTTCGGTGGAGTCGCTTTTAAAAACCAATTATCCCAAATCCAGGCTGGCGGTGATTTTATGCTATGAAGAAAGGGGTGGAGAAAACACCGCCCGCGCTGTCCGGGAAATAGCGCAGAATTACAAGAAAGATTTTTTCGAACTGCTCGCCGTAAAGCATCCGGACGGTCTGTCCGGAGAAATTCCCGGCAAGGGGTCCAATGCCGCCTATGCCGCGAAAATCGTAAAAGAAGAACTGATTGACCGTTTGGGTATTCCTTACAGCCATATCTTAGTTTCAAATTTCGACATTGACACCGTTTTATTTCCTGAATATTTCGGCGTCCTCACTTACACTTTCTTAACCTCGGCCAATCCCTTGCGCGCTTCTTATCAACCGGTGCCTTTATACGTTAACAACATTTGGGAAGCGCCGTCTTTTGCCAGGGTGGTGGCTTTTTCGGCGACTTTCTGGCACACCATTAAACAGGAAAAATGGGAAAACGCCACGACTTTTTCTTCTCACTCCATGCCCTTTCAGGCGCTACTTGATGCCGGGTTTTGGCAGACAAACATGGTTTCCGAGGATTCGCGAATTTTTTGGCAGTGCTTTCTAAGATACGACGGCGACTATCGCGTAGTTCCTCTTTTTTATCCGGTTTCAATGGATGCCAATGTCGCTCCCGGAGTTTTTGAGACTTTTAAAAATGTTTACAAACAGCAGAGGCGATGGGGATACGGCGTCGAAAATATCCCGTATTTTTTGTTCGGTTTTTGGAAAAACAAAGCTATTCCGAAATTAAAAAAGTTCTATTTCGGTTTTACCGTCATTGAGGGTTTTCATTCCTGGGCGACCAACGCCATTATAATTTTCATTCTCGGCTGGCTGCCTGCTTTGGTCGGCGGACCGGCCTTCAACAAAACGGTGCTGTCGTTTAATTTGCCCCACATCACTCGAATTATCATGATTTTTGCGATGCTGGGGCTGGTGTCATCTGCCGTGTTGTCTATTTTCCTTTTGCCGCCCAGGCCGCCGAAATTCGGCCGGTTCAAATATCTGTGGATGGTCCTGCAGTGGCTTCTTTTTCCCGCGGCGACCATTATTTTCGGAGCCCTGCCGGGTCTGGATGCCCAAACCCGTCTTATGTTCGGAAAATATATGGGTTTTTGGGCTACGCCTAAGTATAGGCGTAGCCCAAAAACCGAATAAGTTGGCTATTCAAAATGAGTTAATCTCTGGAAACTCTCAAGTTTTTTAGACAAGAGGGGATATTTTTTTAATCCCGGGTCTTCTTTAAGCAGCAAGCGCGCTTCAAAACGAGCCTTTTTGATTAAATCAACATTAGCGAGTGAGGCCATGCCGAGGTCGGGCAGGCCGGATTGTTTGACTCCGAAAAATTCTCCCGGCCCGCGGATGGCCATATCTTTTTCCGCCAAAACAAATCCATCGTCGCATTCAACAAGCGCTTCCAACCGCTTGTTGATTTTTTTATCCGCCGTCGAAGAAAACAAGAGGCAATATGACTGGTATTCGTCCCGACCGACTCTGCCCCTGAATTGGTGGAGTTGGGCGAGACCGAATCTCTCGGCGCTTTCTATCGCCATTACCGTGGCGTTGGGCACATCCACCCCCACCTCGATTACCGAAGTGGAGACTAAAATGTTGAAGACGCCGTTTTTAAAATCTTCCATAATCCGATTTTTGTCTTTTGGTTTCATTTTGCCGTGCAACATTGCCACTTTCAAATCCGGAAAAATTTCTTTCGACAGTTTTTTATATTCTTCTTCAACCGCTTTGGCGTCAGCCCAGGCCATATTCATTTTCAACTGGCGTGTTTTTAAGAACACGCCGATTTTGGGTTCATCGGGCTCAATTCTCGGGCAAATCACAAAAACTTGCCGGCCTTTTGCGACCTCTTCGCGGATAAAATCATAAGCCCATTTTATTTTTGACGGCGTTGTGACCGAAGTTATTATTTTTTTCCTGTTTTTCGGCTTTTCTTTGATTATGGAAATATCAAGGTCTCCGTAAATTGTGAGGGCGAGAGTGCGGGGAATGGGAGTGGCGGTCATAGAAAGCAAATGCGGAATTAAGGAATTTATTTTTTCGCCCCCTTGATTCTTGATGAGGGCGGCGCGCTGATTGATGCCGAAACGGTGCTGTTCGTCAATTACAACCAGGGCAAGGTTTTTAAAGGCGACATCCTTTTGAATGACGGCGTGAGTGCCGATGATGATGTCCAGCGTTCCGTCGGCGCTTTTATTTTTTAAAAGACCCTTTTTTATTTCTTGGTCATTCATGCAAGCCGAAGAGCCGGTTAGAAGGCCGATGTTGATATCCTTATTCCTTGTCAAATCGGTAATCGTTTTAAAATGCTGGCGCGCAAGCACCTCCGTTGGCGCCAAAAAAACCGTTTGATAACCGCTTTGCGCCGTCTGAACTGCCGCCAGCAGAGCAACCACCGTCTTGCCGCTGCCGACGTCGCCTTCCAAAAGGCGGTTCATCGGATATGATTTTTGAAGGTCTTTTAATATTTCCCAGGCCGCCACTTTTTGGTCATGGGTCAGTTCAAACGGCAAACCGGCCACAAAGTCTTGAGCCGCTTTTTGGTCAAAGGCGACGGGAACCGATTTTAATTGATTTAATTTGCGTCTTTCGGTCAGGGCTTTCAGCTGAAATAAAAACAGGTCGTCAAACGCAAGCCGCTCTTTGGCGTTTTGGGCCTCGTTTTCATTTTTTGGGAAATGGATGCTGTTGACGGCCGCGTTTAATTCCCGAAAGCCATATTTTTTAGAAATTGCTTCCGGCAAGTGGTCGGTGAAACGGCAATTTGGCAGAAGAGGTTTAATCAGAAAGCGCAGATACTTTGAAGTGATGCCTTCCGTTTCGGGATAAACGGGAACAAAACCGCCGGTATGGATTAAATTGGCCGGCTCTTCTTCATAACGGATTACCGGAGTTTCATCCGGCAAATCCGAATCGTCGGCAGTGGTGTCGGTCGGAACGGGATTAAAAGAGAAAATTTTTTCATAGGTCGGATTGGAAAGGTAAGTACCGTGCTTATCGATGTGAATTTTTCCGGCCAAGCTTACGAATGTTCCTTCCGTCAGCTGGTCGGCGATATACGGCTGGTTGAACCAAACGGCTTTTACGGCTCCGCTTTGGTCCTGGACGATGGCCGTGGTGACGGACATTCTTCTTGGAAAAATCCGCCTGACGGTTATTTTTACCACTTCGCCCCGGATGTTTATTTTTTGTCCGGCTTCTATTTCGGCTATTGGAGCAGTTTTCGTGTAGTCCTCATAGCGGACGGGAAAATGCCAGAGCAAGTCTTTGACGGTCTTAATGCCGAGCTTGTTTAAACGAGGCAAATTCTTCGGTCCGACATTTTTCAGTTTTTCTATCGGGAGAAATATATTCATTTAACGAATAGCGAATGGCGAATAATCAAATCCCAATTGAGGTTTTTCGTTTTTCATTATTAGCTTTACGTTATTCCATGAAGTCCATTATTATAACAGATTTAAAAAAAAACTCCAATTCCACGGAGGACTGGAGCGTTGCTCTGCTATTCTGGTTTGTTTTAAACTTTTTCGTGAAGCATTTTGTCAATCATGGGGAGTATGTTTATAAAATTCAGAAACTTTTTTGTTTGCCGCTCGTTCAGAGTAAGTGTTGTTTTAATGAGCGACAGTTTTTTCTTATCGTCCAGAATGGGCAAATCAATGATTGCTTCAATGATTTTTTCCCGATCAGTTTTTCTATTAAAGATTTCTGCCAAGGCCATGTCTATTTTCTGAGCAATATCGCTCATTTTTGTCTCCCCTAAAATAAAAAACAACTGCCTAAACAGTATCATTATTTAAATTTAATTCAAGACGAAAAATTTATGGTGCAATTGGCTTGCTCCGAGTGTTCAAATATTTCATATTTGTCCCCTCGAGAGGAATCGACTTCAACTCTGCTCGGCTTCCGCCTCGCAGGTCGCAGTCCCGCCTCGCAGTCAAAAATCGCCGATTGCGATTTTTGACATCGCTCCGGCATTCGATTCCTCACGCAAGCCAAGCAGTTGGCTTGCTCCGAGTGTTCAAATATTTCATATTTGTCCCCTCGAGAGGAATCGAACCTCTATTTGTAGCTCCGCAAGCTACCGTCCTATCCGTTGAACGACGAGGGGATATAGTTTTTTAATTTTGGTGTGGGGTCCAGCTGGGCTGCGGGGACATTAATTTGTCTTTTGGGGCTTCCTGTTTCAAGCGCGGAGGTCCTAACTATAATCCTAATTTTTTACCGATAATATCAGCCAAGGAAATTTCATGCTCTTTTTCCGGCAGAAAGTTCATTAGAATTTTTCTTAATTCAACGGGGTTCTGGCCGGCAACGGGGATTTTTATATAGGGAAGATACCATTTTTTCGGTTCCAAGCTCAATTCTTTCGCATTACCCGGAACATAGTCAAGCCAGAACGTCCGAAGCTCTTTAAACGGATACAGATTGGAACCGACGGAAATTCCCAATCCGCCGATTGCAATTTTTGAAGCGGGATGTTTTTTTGCGGTTTGCAGCAGTAAAACAACCGACGACAGCACCAGGAAGATTGTTGTCAGGTAATCCTTTTTAAAAAATATCAAAACCCCCGCTGTGGCCAAAAGCCCGCCTGCCGTCAGCCAGGAATATATTTTCGGCGATAAATGTTCGCGGGGCTGAATTTCCCACGAAAGCGCGGGTGATTCTTGGGGGGCGGTTTGTTTATCCGGTTGGTCCGGCGCGGCTTTCTTCGTCGTTGGACGATTTTCTTTTTTAGAATCAATTTTAACGTCAGCTGGCGGGGTAGGCGATTTATCTTGAGAAGCTATTTTTTTTAAATCGATGATGCGGGACATGGATTCTTAACTTATTGGCGGTGTATTCTTGAAATAGCTCGAACGGAATTCTGCCCTCGCCCTGAGCTTGGTCGAATGGGCTCGGAATGGGCGGGCGGGCAAAAATTGCGGCGAAGCCGAGAGCATTAACAATTTCAAGTTTTTAATTGAGTTAAGTATAACTCAATTCAGTGAATTTTTCAATCAATTTTAAATTGAAAAATTCACTGACTTTGACGGCAAATTCTCGCAATTCAGAAATCTGGGATTCAATACTCAATACTTGTCTCTCCTCACTTTCAGTTGATTTTCTCGCGTAAATTATGTATTTCATGGTTTTGTAGTTAAAAAATTGAT
>Ga0155036_128_pt2 | contig 18711 bp, 17 predicted proteins | sample RifCSPhighO2_01_FD_106004 | JGI IMG/M metagenome (GOLD analysis project Ga0155036, IMG submission 106004) | Candidatus Yanofskybacteria bacterium RIFCSPHIGHO2_01_FULL_44_22 | reverse complement strand
CCAGTTCTTCAATCTGTTTCTGTTTGGCGGTAATATCGTCCCGCACGTTTGCCGACGCGGTCGTATTTGTCCAATCAGTCAAAAATAAAGAAAGCGCGAATATTAACACGACGAGTAAAAACGGCGTTATTGTTGTTTTTTTATTAGCCATCTCTTGGTTAATTTTAAGTTTTTAATCGGTAATTGTAAATTGATAATTGGTAGCTGGTGGATATCTGCCTAATGACAAAAGGCAATATTGTTTATATAATTTGCTTATGAAGTACCTCAAAATATTCTTCACAATAGCGACAATTTTTATTGTTGTAGTTTTTATTAAAAACTATGTTGCCCATGCGGAAGAAGCTTGTTGCGTGCCAAAGGGCCCGAATGCTGCAGCCAGATACCAAGAAGCTATTAATTCGGCGGTTAATGAATATGTAAAAGATCCGAACAATTCCGAAGTAGTTAATGCGCTTGGAAATTCATCCAAAATGGGTATTTTTTTGACCGGAGTAGCCGATATTTTAAAAGCCGGCGGCTATGATGCCGGCAGAGTAAGCAATTGCAGAGAAAATCCGGATAGACCCAGCAACGACGCGATGATTGTCGGAAAATCATCTGTCGACCCAATCTACGGTGACCGTTACGATATGTTAAAATCGTACGAAACCAACCAAATTAAAAATTCACAGCCGAGTTTTACGGCATTGGAGCGAATGACTCATTGTTTGGGCTGTACAGAAAATTATGGCGACCCGCCCCCTAAAAGCGACGAAGTTGCGTGCGGGACGGGCGGACCCCTTCCTACACCTGGCGTCGTAAACTATGCCTGCCGCAAAGATGTCGTGAGCGAAAAGTCGTCTTGCGAAGTGGATGCGACCGGTCCATATACTTCTTCTTCCTGCGACGGCAAATGCGAGCCCCCGCCTCCTGATACGCGGTACTCCTGCAATGCGAGCAAGCAGTGTGTAAAAAACCCAAACGGCATATTTTCAAATTGTGTGGCCGCCTGCGGAACGCCTCCCAAGGAAGCCGAAGCGCCGATAATAACAAATATAAAACCCACCGAAGCCGTAGTTGAACAAGAAATAGAAGTTTTTGGCACTAATTTGGGAAATGTCGTAAGTTTGATTTCTTTGGCGGACCAGTCGTCCGTCAGTTTTAACGGAGCAATAGCTGACGCCTCCAGAACATTGACCAAATTCCAAGTTCCATCAGAAACCGCATCAGGAACTTATCAGGTTCTGGTTTTCGGTTGGGGAAAATACGCCTCTAAGTCGGCCATAAGCCCTCAAAATTTAACGGTAAAAATCGGCGGAGCTCCTTTCACCGGTTCAACCGTCTTGGGCGTTCCGACCGAAGGCCTTCAAACATTCGGCGAATTATTCACTTTTATTTTTGCCTGGTCTTTGCGGCTGTTGGGCATTGCTGTTTTTGTAAGGATATTCTATGCAGGTATTTTGTGGTTCACGGCAGCCGGCAATACGGCCAAGGTGACGGACGCTAAAGGAAAAATGGCTAATGCCATTCTGGGAGCGATACTTCTTTTGTCGGCCTACTTGATTCTTTACACGATAAATCCGGATTTGGTTGGGGGCACCTGGACTCTGCCCGGAGTAGGAACCACTCCATAAGTTCTAATTTATGCCTTATTTCATCGGCCTTTTAATTGTTTTGGGGTTGGTTTTTTCAAGTTTCAGCGGAATGAATTTCGGAGGATTTAATTTAAAAGATGCCGCCGCCAACACTTTTGGGGCCATCAAAGCAAAAATCAGTTCGATTGTATTTCCCAGAACTCAAAAAGAAATTTTAATAGAAAATATGGCGTCTGATTATAATATTCTGAACAGGTTTTTCTCCCAATCCGCGGAAAATATTTTAAACTCAAAAGATATTTCTGAAAAAGATAAAACGGCGATTAAAGAAGCCGCCCAAATATTTAACAAAACCAAGGAAAAAATCGACACTCTCGGCAAACTGGAAAAAGAAGATAAAAGTATTATAAAGTCAGTAATTGAAAAAGTGTTAAATTGGGAAACAAACCGGCCGGTCGCCACCAACACAAGCATCCCTGCCCCGGTTAACCAAATGCAACCCAACCTGACACCCACACTGTCTCCGCCGGCTTCAAACGGAGTTATGCCGACCGTTATTCCTCCGTATTGCCGCGTAGAGTGCTCGCAATAAAACCCCGCCGTGGCGGGGTTTTATTGCATAAGTCTTTTGAATTCCTCGACTACTGCCATGTCGTCGGGGTCGGCGCCTGTTGTCAGCGCTTTGTGGTATGCCGTCCAGTGCGCCAAAATTATTGAGGAAAATATTTTATGGCAAACGGTTTTCCCGTTTAAATTTATTACTTGCAAGGACTGTCCTTGTTCACGGTATAATTTTTCCGCAACTTCCATTCTTTTCAAAATTTTCCGGTCGTCTTCCTTGTCTTTTAAAAACACAAAATGATAGTTTGCCGGCAAGTCCCGCGAAAGAAAACCGGCCATTTCGTTGTGATTTAATTCGGGTAAAACATTGGAGAAGGCGGGGATTTTTGCAGTTTCATTGAGAATAACTTTCCAGACATAAGCAAGGGGTCCGTTGCGGCGGGAAGAATAAATAACCGGAGTTGCGTTTCCCATTTTCTCGGCAATTTCTTTGCCGTCGGCTTCATAATTTTCAGGGGTTAACTCCTCGGCCAGCAAATCGGTTTCTTTCAGAGCGGCCTCTTCTCCGATAATTTTCAGCAATGCCCTGAAATTCAATCCCAAAGCCATGCGGGGTTGAATTGCCAGGTCGGACATTTGAATATACGGCGTTGAATTTTCTTGGGCTAATTTCAAGAGTTTTCCGCCAATAGTTATCGCCGCAAGGGATAATTTTTTTTCCACGGCCAAATTAAAAGCCGACAACGCTTCTTCGGTGTTCCCCGAGTAGGAATTAACGACTATCAGACAATTTTTTAAAATTTCCTCCGACAGAGACGGCAGGCCGTAATCACGATGAATTATTATATCTAAATTTGGATTCTCGACTCGCAGCAAATCAGGCGCCAAGGCGGAACCGCCCATACCGACAAAAATATACCGGCTATATTTTTGCGGTTTAAATCCCCCGCTGTTTTCTACAACCGGTTCATATTTAAACTGTTCGGAAAAATTTTTAACCGCTTCAAGAGTATTCATTGATTGAGATGGTTTCAAAACCTCTTTCATAATAAAATGGAATTTTGAAACCATCTCACACCATTATACCAAAAATGGGAGAAAGAAAAACGGCCGGATGGCCGTCAGGACGGAGAGAAGATTTTCTGCGGTTTGGGGCCGGCCGCCACCAGAAAGATATCTCCGTTTTTTGTTTCGTATTTTTCCGAATCGTCATTGTCCGAAACATATTGAGCCAGAAATTTTTCCATTTCCGGGTCATCGCTTACAATAATAACATTGTCCACGGCGCCGGAAGCTCCGAACAAACTGTAAATATTTTCCGGTTCAAAATAATATTTGTATAACTTGCCCATGGACTTAACGCGTTGAATTTCCAAGTTTGTCTTTATGATACTCACACTTTTCAGTGCTCCCGGTTCACTGGTATGAACCAGCAGAGTTTTTAGGCCGTAAATCGGCGGCTGCAAAGTATTCAAAAAAGAAACTGCCCGTCTCATTTGTTGCCGTCCCTGTTTGGTCAGGACGCCGAGATAATAATCGCCGGCTTTTACCGCAAAAACACGCATAGCGCACATATAAACCTCCCATTTGTAAAACAGCCGTTATAAAATACTATAATATATTTATTTCGTCCATTCCCGCAATTAGTCCTTGAAATATGAAGAAGAAGAAAAATCTTGCACCGCCAACCGGATTTGAACCGGTGTTACATGGATGAGAACCATGTGTCCTAGACCGGGCTAGACGATGGCGGCATTATTTCAAGCCATTTTTTATTTTGCCGAACCAATAATTCGCCTTTTCTTTCCGGTTCGGCCATAATTTCTTCGACTATTTTTTCCATTCTTATTCCCTGCGAACCTTTTATCAATACCAGGTCTCCTTCGGTTAAAATTTCTTTGACTTTATTTTTAGCCTGGCCGGATGCGTCAAAAACAAAAATATTTTCCCCGGACATCTGATTGGCCGCGGAATCGGCCATGAACCTTGCTTTCGCTCCCACGCAAACCAGCTTGTCGGCAAAACTGCCGACTAAATTGCCGATTTCCCGATGGGCATCTAAAGAATATCGGCCCAATTCCAGCATGTCGCCTAAAACGGCGATTCTCCTGCCGGTGTTGAGCGGCAACATTTTCAGCGTTTCAAGGGCAATGTGCATCGATGCCGGAGAGGCGTTATAAGTATCGTCTATGAGCAGAGAATTTTTAATTCCTTTCAGCAGTTTAAGCCTTCCCTTGGGTGCCCGATACAACTGCAAAGCGTCGCTTATCGTAACCAAATTCATTCCGAAAATCAATCCTACCGCCGCCGCGGCCGCGGCCGCCCAAGCTTGGGATTTGCCAAGCGCGTCCTCCAGCTTAACCGGCACAAAACTCTCGCCGTAATTGAGTTTAAAAGTTGTTCCGGCCGGCCGGCCGGCTTCATCCGTCCTAAAATCAAAATTGGAAATTCTCACCGTAGCCCCGTCGGTAAACCCGAAAGTCGTCACCCGGGCCTTAGTTTTGTTTTTCATGTCCAACACCGCCGCATCATCATGGTTTAAAACGGCGAAGTCGGAAGATAAAAGCGGTTCCAGCAACTTGGCTTTTTCTTTAGCCACCGCTTCAGGTCCGGAAAAATATTCAACGTGAACCGGCACTTCGCCTACGGTCGTAACAACCCCGATGTGCGGTTTAAACTTGGCCGTCAGTCTCTTAATATCCTTCGGGCGGTCGGCTCCGAATTCCAGCAACAAAATTTCAGGACACGAACCATCGAATATCAGACGTCCGGCGCCTAACGCAAGAACCTTGAACCAAAACCACGGAGTGCCGCCGCTTTCGTAATATTGTTCCGACCAATTGCCCAAAATTGTAAGTGGCACGCCCAATTCGTTATTCAGATTACCGGCGCCGCTTCTTATTTTCTTTATTTTCCCTAAAACCGCTTTTATCGCTTCTTTGGTGGAAGTCTTGCCGACATTACCCGTCACTGCGATAATCGCCGGCTTATAACGCCAAACATAAGCTTTGGCCAACGCGGTTAGAATAAATTGCAATAATCGTTTCATGTTCTAAATTCTTAATTCTACCTGGTGGGCGGTATTTTATAATAATTTATTAAAAATTGCGCCATCTCCCTGAAGGTCGGCGACAAACTGTCGGCGGCGAAAGTTATGCCTTTCGGTCTGTCCATCTTTATCAGTATAACAAATTGGGGATTGGGGGCAGGCGCAAAACCGACAAAATCATGAATAAATTCGTCTTTCGCGTATCCGCCGGAACCATCCGGTATCTGCGCCGTTCCGGTTTTTCCGGCTATGCCATATCCTTTGATTCTGGCCTTGTCGAATCCTCTGTCAACCACGCCAACCAGCATCGACTTGAGTTTGCCGGTTGTTTTTTCCGAAAAAGGAATGCCGACAATTTCAGGCCGGGTGATTTCTTCACTTCCGTTTCCTTTTATTATTTTTTCTATGATATACGGCCGCATCAATTTGCCGCCGTTGGCAATGGCGGAATAACCGTTAATGAGTTGAAGCGGTGTCACCGCTATCCCCTGGCCAAATGAAGCCGTAAGATAATTTATTTTTCTGCCGCTGTATAGGTTGGATATGTCGCCGCTCGCTTCTCCGGGCAAGCCAATGCCGGTTTTCTGACCGAATCCCGAATTAACCGTATAATTCAGAAAACTTTCATCGCCAATAAGGTTTTCCACAAACATAACGCCGGTGTTTATTGATTTTTCCAAAACTTCGGACATTGTACTTTGTCCGAAAATCTTTTCGCTGAAATTTTTAATTGTCTTGCCCGCTACGGTTACCGAGCCAGTGTCGGTATATGCCGTCTGGGGTGTAATTTTACCCAGGTCCAGTCCCATGGCCATGGTAAACGGCTTATATGAAGAGCCCGGCTCAAAAATTTCCTGCACGCTTCTGTTTAAAAATAAATTCGGTTTGAAATTCCAATAATTATTGGGGTTGAACGTCGGACGGTCGGCCATGGCCAAAATTTTTCCGCTAAACGGCTCTTGAACGATAATCGTGGCTCCGATTGCGTTCCATTTGGAAAGCAGGCCGTCCAGTTTTTCCTCCGTGAATTCCTGGATGGTTTTATCGATCGTTAAAACGATATCTGCCGGCCTGGCCCTGGTTTTATCTTCCTGCCCGGCGCTATTTTTCTTAAAATAATTTATCGCCGATTCAAAAACGCCTAAAACTTTTTTGGCTGAATTGCCGGCAAATACCGACGCCTTTTGACCGGTCAGACCGGATAATTCTTTTTCATAGAAAGCTTCCGCGCCGTATTGTCCGGCACGGCCGTTCTCGCTATAACCCAAAAAACCGATAACCGCCGAGGCAAAACTGCCCCCTGGATAAAATCTGACGGTTTCATAAGTGATTCCCAGTCCTTTTATTTTTAAATTTTTAATTTCTGCCACTTGTTCGTTGGTGAGATTGCGGGCTAAAATTTTCATTGCGTCGCCTCCGCCGGCGATTGTTTTTTCAATCATTCCCGCATCAATTCCCAAAATTCGCGTTACGACGGCGGGTAATTCCAAGTTCAGCCCGTTTTTCAAATAAGCAGGCACAATGTACGCTGCCGGAATTTTTTTATTGACGGCCGCCAAAAAATCGTTTTCGCCGTCTTTAACATAAATGTTGCCACGCGCCAAAATATTGGCAACATTCTCGTTTTGAGCTTCGGCCGTCAGAGAATAGAAAGAATTTTTTAAAACCGATAAAACAAAAAGCCTGTATAAAATCAGGCCGGAAAGCAGTAAAACCAAACCAAAAAAAACATTGATTCTTAAATTGTCATAGCGCTTCATGGTTTAACGGCAACACCTTTGTTTTCAAACAAATAAACCGGCTGGCGCGCTTCAATCATATTTTGCCCGAGCGCGAATTCTAAAACGCGTGAAGAATTTTCCAAGGAATTCTTGCCGGCAAATAAATTTGCCGTTTCTTCATTCAGGGCGGATAAATTTCCGCTTAGCGCATTCAATTTGTAATTATTGGCGGCAATTTCATTGGCCGTCAAAACATAAAATAACAGCAAGATGCCGCCTATAAACGATGCAAGGCAATTTAAAACTCGGGGTTTTTTGTAATTTTGCGCTGTTGACCGGTTTAACACTTACTCGGGATAAGGCATTCCTTCCCGCCCCGATTATCTTTTGATTTTGGTTTGCGTTTTTAAACTTTAATTTTTTCCGCCACTTTCATTTTGGCGCTTTTGGAACGGGGGTTTTCCCGCTGTTCGGCCCATTTGGGCCTGATTGTGCCGCTCACGGCCAATTTTATTCTTCCCCCCTTGACCTCTTTTTTAAAAATTTCTTTTACGATTTTGTCTTCCAGCCCCTGAAAAGAAACCACTGCCAGTCTTCCGTCCTTTTTTAAAACATCTATGGCCGCCGCCACACCCTTTTTCACGTTGTTCAGTTCATCGTTAACTTCAATTCTGATTGCTTGAAACGTTTTGGTGGCAAAATGTATTTTTCTGTGCTTGTACCATTCCGGAACCGACGTTTCAATTGCCTTAACCAATTCCAGCGTTGTCATCAAAGGTTTCTCCCTGCGCGCTTTAACAATGCTTCGGGCGATACTGCCGGCGAATTGTTCCTCGCCGTATTCTCCGATTATTTTTTCCAATTCTTCCGGGCCATATTGATTCACCACTCCCAGCGCAGTTTTGGCTGCCGCCGGAGAAAATCTCATATCCAGAGGTTCGTCCTTTTTAAAAGAGAACCCCCGCCCGCTTGCTTCCAAGTGCCAGGAAGACAATCCAAGGTCAAAAACTATTCCGTCCGGTTCAAACTTTTTTTCTTCGCATATTGTTTTTAAATTTACATAACTGTCATTTACCAGAATCGCGCTTTTCTCAAAACCGGCTTCATGTATTTTCGTTTCGGTTTGCTTAAAAAGTTCGCCGTCCAGTTCAATACCCAACAATTTTCCCTCGGGACCGATTTTTTCAAGAATGGCCAGTGCATATCCTCCGCCGTCCAATGTGGCATCAACGATATTTTTTCCTGACGCTAAATTAAGGTACTCAATCACTTCGTTCAACAATACGGGAATGTGCATATGTGTATTTAATATTCACAGTTCACTCGAACAATCCGCAATCAACAATTCACACTTTATATCATTCCCAATTCTCCCAATTTCTCGGCGATGCTGTCGGAATTTTTCTCTAAGTTGGCGCGGTAACCGTTCCATTTTTCTTCGTCCCAGATTTCCAGGCGGTTTAAAACGCCCGTCACCACCACTCCCTTTTTTAAATCAGCGTATTTTTTTAAATAGTCGGGAATCAAGATTCTGCCCAAAACATCGAATTCAACCTCTACGGCTCCCGACATCAGAAGTCTGATAAACGCTCGCGTGCCTTGCTGGCCAATAGGCAAAAAACTTAATTTTTCGGCCAATTGTTCCCACTGTATTTTCGGGAAGATAAATAAACAGTTGTCCAATCCCCTTGTTAAAACGGCTGATTCACCCAATTCTTTTCTAAACTTGGCCGGAATGGCAATTCTTCTTTTGGCATCAAGATTGTGTGTATATTCCCCGATAAACATAATAAATATGACCTTTCTCTCCGTTTTCCCTGTAATTTTTCTCCTTGCAATCATCCTGTGGATTAACGATGTTCGACATCGTTAATCCACAGGATGGGATAACTATAAACACCTTTATCCACTTTTTACCACTTCTAAGGCAATTATATACCCGCCCGCCGGCAAAACGCAATGTGTATAACTTCCCCGGTGGATATAACGACACGGGATGTCGTTATATCCACCCTGCGGGTTTGTTTATTATTTGTTCAGGGGTTGACCGTGAAATACTTTTTTTGTTATTTTTATTTAGCTCTTTTCCAATTAATCTTAACAAGGAGGAGTAACTTGGCCGCATTGCCAAAACGGGGCATAATATTGGACTTGGATAATACGATTTTAGATTCGGCGGGCGAAAGCTGTGAACGCGTCCGATATTTGGCTGACCAGTGCGGTTTGCCAGTTGAACCGAACTTAAAGGAAGCCGTACTAAACAGCTGGAAAAAATCGTCTGGTTCTTTTGCTTTCGTTCAATCAATATGGCCCGAAGAATGCACCGCCAAAATTGTCGCCTTTTTAAATGCCCGGATAACTTATGACCAAATTGTTCCCTATAATCTTTTCCCGGGAGTCAAAAAAGCGCTTGCCGTTCTTCAGCACTTTTTCTATTTGAGCGTCCTGACCAATCGTTCCTACGCCGAAACTCTATCGCAACTGCAAATGAATAAAATTGATAAATACTTTAATTTTATCGGTGCGCCTGACGGACCCATCGGCAGTAACGCCAGAAAGCCCGCTTTGGCCAGTTTTCAGCCGCTTTGGAGGGAATACAAGCAAATAAACATTTCGAAAGACAATATTTTCTTGATTGGCGATACGGTTGAAAGCGATTTCAGACTTGCCCGCGTTTGCGGATTGAAATTTTTCGCCGTTATCAGTGATATTTTCACCCGGGAAGAATTCCTGGCTGCCGGAGTTAGACCAGACTGCATTCTTGATTCTGTCGCCGAACTGCCCGCCCTGCTGGTTCCTTCTTCCAAATAACAAATCGACCCCAAAAGGGGTTTTATTTTACCAAAACTGTGTAAGGTCTTGGTGGGCTCGAGAGGATTTGGTCACAACTCAAATTTTCTTCCGAAAATTTGGTCGCGACCCCGCCTCGCGTGGCTCACCGCCGATTGCGGCTCGCCACAGGCTCCGGCATTCAAATCCCGTCGAAAGCAAAGCAGTTTGCTTTCTGGTGGGCTCGAGAGGATTTGAACCTCTGGCCTCGCCGATGTGAACGGCGCGCTCTAACCAACTGAGCTACGAGCCCTTCTCTTTATTTTATATTAGATACCCAGCCTGTTTATAATTTTCTCGTGAGGGCCTTCCAAAAGAACCCGGATAAACCGGTCAAACATTCCGAAACGATATTCAAACTCTTCGCGGTCCATCAAGCCGAATCTTATTTCCCTGCCTATCTCCGCCTCAAGGGATTTTAGAAAATTTCTTAATTTGTTCCTGTCTATATCATCGCCAACGATAAACAAATCGGCAGTGGCGCTGGCCGAGGATTCGATATCGGAATTAAGAAAAATTCCGGATATGACTGCCAGTTTAATCTTGCCCAAAGCCGAAATTTTTTTAATCAGACTGTCTTTTTCCGCCGGAGATGCTTTAAGAATCAAGCTTTTCAATTCCGAAAAGAATTCAAAATTCTGATTTAAAGAATACATCGCTTTCCGCTTACTGGTTCCGGGTCTTGTTGAAGAGCCCGTTCCGAGATTTGCCGGGTGACGTGTTCTGCGTTTCGCCCGGGAGTTTATTGTCTTTTGTCTGGCTTTCTTTTTAAATTTAACCTTGGCTCTGATTGTTTTAGAGCGTCTCGTTTTATTTTTGGAAGAATTTTTCTTATGCCTGTTCCTTTTGGCCATAATCAAACATTATTTCTTCTTATTTATCAGCCCGATTTTAACCAGCATCTTAATTTCCCGGTTAACTGCAATGTCGGCCTCTTGGAGTTTTTTGGCCATGTCCTTTGCGTTAAAATCGGAAAGATAATTCCTGAATAAAAATTTAAGAATTTTAATCCTGGTCTTTGAACCGAAAAGGTCGTTTAGGGTGTTTTTGGCCGGTTGATTACTCTTTTTTGACATTGGCGGCAAGAAAAACTAAAATTAACTTAACCTGATTCGACATTAAGAGTTTATAAAATCGCCTCATAAATGTCAAAATGGAAAAAATATTTTTAAAACCGGAGTCGAAAGAAATTTCAATCGCAAACCATTCAAAAGAAATTCACTCTGATGTTTTTTCTTATGATGGCGGCACGGACGAACCTAAAAGAAAACTTGGCAGTCTGTTTGTTGTCGGCAGCGTTCAAACAGCGCCGGGAACAATCAAAGAAAACGCCGCCGCCATTCAGTCCGCCGAAGACAAATCGTCAGACGTTTCTTACATAATCAATCTTGTCGCTTCGCTTGCCAAACGCGAATATTATTCCAGGGCCAACGTTGCCCCGAAAGAAGCTTTTTCATCCGCGCTGAAAAAAATCAACGACGTCGTGGAAGAATTTTTTAAAACCAAAGACATAAAACTTAATATCGGAATCTTTGCCGTTGCCGGAGAAAACATCCACATTTCCAAACTCGGCAAGTTTAAAATATTGCTGGCCAGAGAAGACAGGATTATAGATATCCTCAACAATATTGACCTGTTTTCCAAAGAAATAATGCCGGAAAGGGAATTCTCACATATCGTTTCCGGTAAAATATCCCCGCGAGACAAGATTTTCGCTTATTACCCCGCCCAACCTCTTATGACCAGAGAAAAAACGCTAAAAGAATCTCTTCTCAAGCTTGATGGCGAACATTTTTTAAATAAATTAAACGATATCAAAAAAGCTCGCGAAAATTTCTCCTGCACCGCCGTTTACATCAATTTGAATGAGGTTAAAGAACCGGCAAGTTTGCCCAAAATCAAGCCCCGTGAGATGGAAGAAAAAGTGATTTTAGCCGACGCAAGCGAACAAGGCGATAGCCGTTTAGCGGTCCGCAACACGGCCGCCGGCGCGCCGCCAAAAGAAAACCGTGATACGGTTGAGAGGGCCGAATCGCCGACATCCAACCGGTTTGCCGTGAGCCCGTCCGCAGAAGTCCTTCCCCAAATCATTCCGGCCGAATTTTCTCTCGGTAAAAAAATTAATCCCGCCTTTGTCCTTATGAATAAAATTACAAACTTTTTTCCCCGCCCGCGCAACAAAATCGTTTTCTTCGTTTCAAACATCGGACTGCTGCTGGTCGCACTTTTGGCAATTAAATTTTTTTTCATTACCAGCCCGGAGGAAAAAGCCGCCACCAAAACGCTCAATGACGCCAAAGCGGCTCTTCGACTGGCCCAAACCCAAATCAGCCAAAACGATTATCTTTCGGCGCGCCAACTTCTTGCGGTATCGATTGTCGGTCTTAATGGCGCCGACCTTAATTCTAAAGCCACTGAAACCAAAAGCCGACTTTCTGAAATATTGGATGGAATTGACAAGGCTTCCCCCGCTTCGCTGACTTTTGTTGAAAATCCGCCGGTCGAATTGACCGCCGCGCTTTCAATGCTAGAAACAGAAATTACCAATGTCCGGTCAGGAACATACGGTTCGCTGGGAGAAATAAAGAATGCGAATTTTTATGAAGACAATCTATATGTTTTAACAACAACGGGAATCCAAAAAATAAGTGACGCCGGAAAAAATAAAGAAGCAAAGGCTGTTTCGTGGCTGAAAGATGGCGGCCAGCTGCCGTCCGAACCGCGTCTCATCGCCGTTGACGGCAAGGTTTTTGTTTTAAATTCATCCGGCCTTTTGACGACTTATTACAAAGGCGAGAAAACCGGCGAATTAAACACGCTCGTTGCCCTCGAAGACAAAAGCCGTCTCTTGGCCCCGAAAGATTCCAAATTTATATATTTAATCAATCAAATCAGCGGCAGGATTTACTTTATTGACAAGAATTCCGGCGCTTTGGAAAAAACTTTAATCATCGGCTCAGCCGAACCGATTGAAAACGCATTGACAACCGGCGACGGCCGGCTTTATATCGTCACGAAGGACAATAAAATTTGGGAAGTGAAATAAACAAAAATCCCCCCTTCGGGGGATTTTTGTTTATTTGAGTTCGACGGTCGCTCCCGCCTCTTCCAGTTTCTTTTTTATCTCTTCCGCTTCTTCTTTTTTCACTCCTTCTTTGACGTTAGTCGGAGCTTTATCGGCGATATCTTTCACTTCTTTAAGGCCTAGGCCAGTCAATTCACGAAGCACCTTAATGACCTGAATCTTTGCCGCGCCGGCATCTTTTAATATCACCGTGAAACTGTCTTTTTCCTCTTCCGTTTCCACGGAACCGCCTTGACCAGCTGAAGCTGCACCGGCAGCGAAAGCGGCCGCTGAAACTCCGAATTTTTCTTCCAGAGCCTTAACAAGCTCATTTAATTCACTGACCGACATTTTTTCTATTGTTTGAATGAATTGGTCTTTATCCATTATTTATAAGGCAGAATCTAGAACTTAGAATTTAGAAAATGGAATTTATTGATTCTACTTTCTATTTTCTACTTTCTATTTTCTTAACAATTAAACTGTTGCTTTTTTCTTTGATATTTCATTTATTGTTATCGCCAACCCCGAAATCGGGTATTTCATCATTCCCAGCAATCTGGCAATGAGGGTTTCTCTTGAGGGCATTTTGGCCATTTCCAGAAAATTTTCCTTGTTCAAAAAATTATTCTCATACAAAGCTCCGAAAAATCGCAAAGCCGGATTCTTTTTGGCAAACTCGTAAAGCTTCTTGGCAATAGCATAAGAATCCCCGTCGCTAAACGTCAAGCCCATCGAACCATCCATGGAATAAACATTGACACCTTCTTTTTTGAACTCTTTCAGGGCGACATTAATGAGCGTTTTTTTGGCGATAAAATATTCGGCTCCGATTTGTTTCACCAGCTTTTTCAATTCCGACATCTGGGCCACTGACAAGCCCTTCTCGCCCGCTCTGGCAAAAGTCGAAAATACGACTATGTCTGATTTGGAAAGTTTATCTTTTAGATTCTTGACCGTTTCCTTCTTTTGTAATCTTGTTTTCATGACATTTAAAACAAAAAATCTGCTTACCGCAGACTTGACCTCCGAAGTTAAGACGGAGGAAGCTCGACCTCTTTGGGGCTAAAAGCCTATCACCTCGAGGAGACCTACGCTTTCGCCGCTCCTTGTCTACGTATCGTCATATTAACAAACGGACTTGTATTAGTCAAGAAATCAAATACCAAGATATTTTTTTCTGTTTTTGGCATGTTCCACCGGGGTTTTAGAGTAGATAATTTTATCTCCGCTTTTGGTTGAAAGATAATATAAATAATCGCTTTTAAGAGGACGTGCGGCGGCTGATAATGCCGCAAGGCCGGGATTGGATATCGGGACCGGCGGAAGACCTTTCCGCATATAAGTATTGAATTCGGAATCAATTCTTATTTCATTGGCTACGCCGATTTGACTGACATCGCAATACTTATATTGATAATTGCGCAAACAAGCGCCGTAGCTGACCGTCGCATCAATCTGTAAAAACATTCCGAGAGACAAACGCTTGGCGATAATGCCGGCAACGAGACGCATGTCATTTTCCGTTTTCGCCTCTTTTTCAAGGATGGAAGCCGTTACGACAACTTCTTTCTTTTTGCCACTGCTTAAATTTTTAAAAAAATCTGCCGTTTTTAATTTAAAATTTTCCTTCATTTTCTCCCGAATTCCCTCCGTTTCCGAATTTGCTTCTTGCTTCTTTAAAAAGTACGTATCGGGAAACAAAAATCCTTCATCGGCGTAAAATTTTCCGGCAAATTCTCCAGAACGGATAACGCCGGCATCGGCCAATATTTTGTCGATATCCCACGAGTTCGCACCTTCCGGAATCGTTATTTTTATGTCGCTTGTGTGAGACAGTCCTTTTGACAAAATATAAGCGATTTTAATCGCACTGACTCCGTCGCCGAAATCATATTGACCGGCTTTCAGATTTTTTTCAGCGCCGAGCACTTTAATTAGAAAAACGAAAACGGTCTTGTTTTTGATAAAATGCCGGTTCGTCAAATTTTCAGCGATTTGTTCCAAACTCTCTCCTTCTTGAACTAAAAATTCACCGTTAGCGGTTTTTACCGGAACAACAAGAACAAAAACAATCCAAGCCAAGGCCACAATCGCCGCCGTCGCTGTGATTGTGATTGTTTTATTTAATTTTTTCGGTAAGTTATCCACAGTTTTCCATTAACGATGTCGAACATCGTTAATGGATGTTTGTGTTATTGAAGGGGTTTTTGGTCAAGAACTTTCTGGGGCGGGATTTTCGTCTGGCCCTTTTTCAGTTCGCTAAGCTTGGTGGTAACAATCTGATTACCCTTGTTTTCTTCCAAACTCAATATTTTTTCCAACTGTTCAATCGCATTCGGCAAATCTCGCCTTTCTTCATAAATCAAAGCTAGATACCAGCGGGCGTTTGAAAAGTTCGGAGACAAAATCACCGCCCGTTGAAGTTGAGCGAAGGCTTTGTCCTTTTGACCGTTGCGGTAATAGAGCAAACCGAGTTCAAAAGCCAAGTTCGGCTGATTGCCATTAAAGGGCATGATTTTTTCAAGCTGTTTGACGGCTTCCCCCAGCTTGCCCTGCCGGTCATACACTACGCCAAGATTGTAAATGGCCACCCCAAAATTAGTTGATAGCTCAATCGCTCGTTTATAATTTTCTTCGGCCCTCGTCAGTGCGTCCGCAGCCCCTTGCCTGAATTGCTGGGCGCTGCCGGCATTAGCTACCGCCAACCTTAACAATAAATCGGCCTTTCCGAGGAAAACGTTGCCCGCCTGATTGTAGATATTGGCATCGCCGGGCCGCAATTCCGACGCTTTGGCATAGGCCACAGCAGCTAAGTTGTCCACGCCGTCAACTAAGCCGACAAGCTCCTGATAAACACCGCCTAAATTCGTCCAGTTGTTTGTTTCACGAGGTGAAACTTCCGTCGCCCGCCTGGCAAGATTTATCGCCGAGCCGATATAATTCTGAATTCTTGAACTCCTGTCGGTATCGTTTTTATCGGCTTTTTTAATTAATTCCTGCGCAAGCAGTTCAAGAGCCGCTTGGGAAGCCGAGCGATAATAACGGTCGTCGTGGCCGTTTAGGTTAACAGCTCGGACAAGCAAATCCGTCCTCTTTTGGCTATCTTTCTCGGACAAGGCGTCGGCATATTTTGCATCGGCCAAATATACTGTGGCCCCGAAATAAGTTTCCACCAGAACTAAAATCAAACTACCCACGAATCCCAAAGACGCCGCCAACGATGCCAACGGTTTCTCTTCTATATCCGTCAACTTCGCATCTTCTTTTGCCAAATCAAGAACCAGAAGCGCCGCCAGAATAAAAAACAAAAAGAACATGGTCAGGTTCAACGGATAAAGAAATGAGCCGACAACCAGAGCCGCCAGGCTTGCGACAAGACCGACGGATTTGATGCCCCCCGCGACGCTCCTTTTAATCGCCGCAAAAAGCGACCAGAACAGAAACGCGAATGCGGCCAACAAAATGATTCCGCCATGTGCCGCAAAATTGATGACTTCCGACGTTGAGTCAAAAAACTTTATACCGGACAAGGTGGTATTCACCAGCTTGTCGGCGCCGAATTTATCAAAGGCAAGTGAAAAATTCTCCGGCCCGTATCCGAAAATCGGGCTTTCGGAAAGCGTCGATTTGACCACCCTGCCGGATAAACCGAAGCTCGGCCCGATTTCAACCGGAAAATTTTTCTTGATAAACGACAAGTTAAGATTCACAATCGTAAAAAATATTCCCAGCACAATAACCGTCATGGGGAGCAAAAATCTGGAAATCTTAAATTTATTTTCTCTGCCGGTTACCAGGCTGTCCAGAAGCATAATCACCGTCATTCCGGCAATCGCCGCCGCCCACAAAATCCACCAATTAAGAATAAGCAGAACGGCGAAAGCGACAACAAGACCCGCTATTCTTAAAAACTTAAGAACTATTTTTTCGTTACGAATTTTACCGAATAAGGGAAGCGCCGCGGCGGCGAGTAAACCGAGTGCGTTTACCGAACCGACGGTGTTGAAGGCGTGAGAAGAAGTAAAATCCAAAATTGATATATTTAAATATTTAAATATATAGAAACCGGACATCTGCAGAAGACCGTACAGAAGAGCCAACCCAAGCGAGGCCGCCAAAATCAATTGCAAACGCCGGCCGCGGCGGAAAAGATTGATGACCAAAAAATAGAATACCGCCAAATTAATAACGGCGACAAGCGAATCGCTTAAACTGTTCGTAAGACCAAAAAGTCCTTTGAATCGGGCCAGAGAAAAAATCACCGCCAATATTTCCGCGCCAAGAACGGCCAATATTCCAAGATTTACCGGACTGCGCCGGAAAGACATTTGGCCGGAAACGATGACATGCAGAAACCAGAATATCAGAGCCGCGCCGGTCGCCGCCGTTAGAAGCGCAAGTTTGTTCAATTCAATAATGCCCGTCGTCCACGGCAGGAAAAACAAGGGTATCAGAAAGACGGTCGCCGCAACAATCCAGCGGGCGATTTTTTCGTAAACGGTGTTCTTTTTTTCAAGCGGCCGCTCTGGCGCTTCGTCGGATGATTCGCCGTGAGCCGGCATAAGCAATTCCGGTTCGACCGGCGCAACCATATCGGCAGCCGCCAACTCAACCCTTATTTCTTCTTCCATAAAATTCATCTTTTTTTATTACTTAATTGCCAAGTATTCGTGTGCATTCCGACCCGAATCCTGAAGCAATTAAATAAATTTTAAATTTTTATGTTTTTATAATCCCTCCTACAAGTCCTCCTACAAGGTGCGTCCTTGTACAAGGACGCACCTTGTAAATTTTTGGGGGGTTAGCCTAAATTAGTCTAAAAATAAGTGTTCTATGCCCTTATTATTCTTTATAATTTCATAGCTCTCATTTACATATCGTTTATATTCTTCTGAACTTTTAAAATGACATAGCACAATATCGTTTTCGCAAGAAATGTCGCCTTTCCCATAAATATATTGACCAAAACTGCTCCAACGATAATCTTCCAAGCATTGAATTATTCCTCCCACTTTAGGATTTTGGTGAATATAACAAGACAACCATTTAAGGTATTCGTCATTTTGTATAAGTATGTGTTTGAAACGGTTTTGAAAAACATGGCCAACTCGATTATATTTTTTATTAAAATACATGGAATAACTGGTACACAGTTTAGTCATTAATTTGCTGATGGGTATTTCATTATTTTGCTTAATGAGAAAATGAAAATGATTCGGCATTAAACAATACCCGATAAGAGAAAAAGATTTGTCCGGTAATTTTTGGATTCTCAACTCATCATTTTCTTCAGGAAATAAATTTTGTTTTAAACGCAATAAGAAAAATTTATAATCATCGGCATCCATGAATATTTTCTCTTTTGCGTTGCCGCGATTGTAAACATGATAAAACTCCCCTGGACCAAAATTTTCATAATAATGATTTTTCATATAAATATTTAATTACACCTTCCAGTCAATTTTTACAATAGTCTTTCAAGATTCGTTGCCTTACAAGTGCCTTACAAGGTGCGTCCTTGTACACGTCCTTGTACACGTCCTTGTACAAGGACGCACCTTGTAAAACTTGTAATCAAGGTGTGGGCGTTGGACTGTCGCTCGGTGTCGGTGTCGGTGTCGGTGTTTCGCTTACGGTTGGCGTCGGTGAAGGGGTGGGGGTCGGTGTTTCGGAAACCGAGGGTGTCGGCGAAGGTGTTGCTTCCGGTGACGGCGTAGGGGTTTCGGAAATTGTCGGGGTCGGCGTAGGGATTTCGCTCACGGTTGGGGTCGGAGAGGGCGTGGGGGTCGGGGTTTCGGATGGTGTTGGGGTCGGGGTGGGACTGTCGCTCGGAGCTGGTGTCGAAATTGGCGTTTCGGAGACTATCGGCGTCGGGGTCGGTGTTTCCGAAATCGTCGGAGTCGGCGT
>Ga0155036_131_pt1 | contig 23192 bp, 17 predicted proteins | sample RifCSPhighO2_01_FD_106004 | JGI IMG/M metagenome (GOLD analysis project Ga0155036, IMG submission 106004) | Candidatus Yanofskybacteria bacterium RIFCSPHIGHO2_01_FULL_44_22 | reverse complement strand
CATATCTGGTGCGGGCGTTGATACTTGAGGGGGTTTGGGATTAGTACGAGAGGACCGTTCTGAACGAACCTCTGGTCTGCCGGCTGTCCTGCCAAGGGCATCGCCGGGTAGCTATGTTCGGTTCCGATAAGCGCTGAAAGCATATAAGTGCGAAACGGGCCCCAAGATTAGGTATCGTAGATTCCTTGCAGATTACAAGGTTGATAGGGCTTAGGTGTAAGCGCAGTAATGCGTTAAGCCGAGAGCTACTAATAAATCATTGTTTGCCCGCCAAAGTTTTTTATTGGCGGTTTAGTGGGTAACGATTATTTGTTGACCCGCTTAAGTTTTGCGTTGCAAATCTTGGCGGGTTGGATTTGTTCAAACCCGAAGTTTAAAATGATAGGCTCGGTGACTATACTGGCGTTGTACTACCTGATCCCATTCCGAACTCAGAAGTAAAAGACGCCAAGGCCCATGATAGTCGGATTTATCCGGCGAAAGTAGGTAGTCGCCGGACCTATCATTTTAAATTTTAATCTTAAGACTTTATACTTTATACTTTATACTTTATACTTACACCATGGAGCCTCGTCTGCAAAAACAGTTGATTGTCGGACTGGTTTTTATTTTGATTTTTATTTTGGTTGGATACGGCGCTTATGTCTGGATTAGAATTGAGCCGACCTGTTTCGATAATGTTAAAAACGGAAAAGAAGAAGGGGTTGATTGCGGTCTGGTCGCCTGCGGCAAGACTTGCGAGCCGGCCATTGCGCCGCTGGAAGTCATTTCAAAAGATTATGTCGCGTCTCCTGTGGGCGATTACGATTTTGTCGCAAAAATTCGCAACCCGAATGTTCTTTACGGAGCGGTCAGTTTTTCCTATAATTTGTCGTTTTTAGGCCAGGATAAAACCCAGCTCGCTAAAAAAACCGGTTCTTCCTATATTCTTCCCGGCCAGACCAAATATGTCGTCATTTCTTCAATCGGCGGGATAAACGGATGGACCGAAGCGTCATTTGAAATCAACAGCGTTCAGTGGAGCAAAGTTCAATCCTTTGACACGGCGGTCAATTTCATGATTCGCAGGCAAGTTTTTTCTTCCGGTCAAAACGGCAACAGCGAGCTGGAAGCGGTTGTTTTCAACGATTCTGATTTTGATTTTGACAAAGTTGACGTGGCGATTGTAATATTTGACGAAGCCGGTGGCATTATCGGCGCCGCAAAGACCGACATTAGAACGTTTTTGGCCGGCACGGAAAGGGGATTCAAGGTTCAGTGGCCGTATTCGGTTGATTCGCGGGCGGCCAAAACCGACACGGAAGCGGCAACGAACTTGTTCGAAAACCAGAATTTTTTGCGAAAATATGGAACTCAAGAAAAATTCCAGAAGTTTTATTAGGGTTCTCGGTTCGTATTTTCACGGAATTGATTCCGTGCTGTTCGCCGCGGTAGCGGCGGTTTCTTTATTCGGTATCGTAAATATGTACGGCATTGCCGGTTGGTCGGGCGGATTTTTGATTAAGCAAATTATTTTTGTGCTGGCCGGATTAGCCGTCATGACGGCGTTCTCCTTTTTTAATTATCGTTATTTTAAAAATTATTCATGGCCGGTATTGCTGTTTTATATTTTCTGCCTCATCCTGCTTATTCTGACTTTTTATTCCCAATCGGTAAGGGGCGTACGGGCTTGGCTTACATTCGGCGGAGCCACATTTGAACCGGCCGAGCTGGCAAAGCTTACATTGATTATCTTGACGGCCAAATATTTTTCGGGGCGGCAGATTTATATCAACGAATTCAAGCACATAGCGATTTCCGGCATTTATTTTCTTTTACCGGCCGGTATCATGATAAGTCAGCCCGACCTCGGGTCGGCGGTTATTTTCGGCTTAATCTGGCTGGGCATGCTTGTTTCCGCGGGCATAAACAAGCGGCACCTTTTTTTGCTGCTCATTATCGGTCTTGTTGTTGTGGTGCTGGCTTGGTTTGTCGCCTTGCGTCCCTATCAAAAAGACAGAATCGTTTCTTTTCTAAATCCGTATGAAGACCCGTTGGACAAGGGATATAACTTGATACAATCGCAAGTGGCCATCGGTTCCGGTCATTTATTCGGTAAGGGCTTGGGCAACGGTTCTCAAGTGGCGCTTGGTTTTTTGCCGGAAGCGAGAAACGATTTCATATTCGCCGCCACGGCGGAGCAATTCGGCTTTTTCGGCGTTGCGGCGCTTCTGGGAGTCATGGGGCTGATTATTTTCCGGATTTTGCGCATCGGGCGGGAAGTCAGTTTTAATTTTGGAAAATTATTTGCGATTGGCATGGCCATTTTTATTTTTTCCCATGCTTTTATCGGCGCCGCTGTCAATATCGGTTTGCTGCCGGTGACCGGCATTCCCTTTCCGCTTATAAGTTATGGCGGAAGTTCAATGCTTTCTCTGATGATAGGTTTGGGCATACTGCAAAGTACAAAAAGGCACAGATGACACAATTGGCCGGGAAGATTTGACACCGAGTCAAGGTTCTGATAACATGTTGACAATAACCCTTGACAAAATATTGCAGGAGAATAAAATTAACAAAGCGTCTTTTAAAATATTGAAAATACGAGGGAATATAAGGTTTTCTTAATTGTTGAATGGCCCCGTTGTTTTAATGAACAGCGTTTGGCGCAAGAGAACACCCGGGCAATCCAATAATTATTATTCCGCATTGCTGCGCCTTTTTTGATTAAAATTCAATAATGTTTTTCCGAAAGCTCACCGGAGTTATTTTGTTTTTTTTGTCTAATTTTTTAAATGAGAAAAATATTTTCAAAATTTAACATCGACCAGTTTGAGGCGCCCAATCTGGTTCAAGTTCAGCTTGATTCATATAAATGGTTTTTGGAAACGGGCCTGAAAGAACTTTTGAAAGACGTTTCGCCCATAGAAGATTGGACGGGTGACGAGCTTGAATTGAACTTTTTGGATTATAAACTGGAAGAGCCGAAATACGACGAAAGAAAAGCGGTAGAGAAAAATGTCACTTTCGAGGCCCCTCTTAAAATTAAAGTAGGCCTGAAAAATAAAAGAACCGGACAAAACAAAGAACAAGAATTATTCCTGGCTGATTTTCCCCTTATGACCCTAAGGGGAACTTTTATTATTAATGGCGTGGAAAGAGTGGTCATTTCTCAGCTGATAAGAAGTCCGGGGGCGTTTTTCTCGTTGTCCCGCTCGAGCCGGTACAAGAGGTTTTTCGGCGCCAAGCTTATTCCTTCGCGAGGAGCCTGGCTGGAATTTGAAACCGAATACAACGGCGTTATTTCTGTCAGAATTGACCGAAAAAGAAAAGTGGCCGCGACCGCTCTTTTAAGAGCGTTTGGCATTGCCGATGACGAGAAAATAAAGAAACTTTTTGAAGACGTTGATACTGACCCGAATGTCAAATATATCCTTGCTACTTTGCTGCAAGACCCCTCATCGAATGAAAATGAAGGCACGGTGGAACTTTACAAAAGAATAAGGCCCGGCGACCCGGCCACGGCGGACAACGCCAAACAAATGGTCCACAACCTTTTTTTTAATCCGGCCAGGTACGACCTTTCCAGAGTCGGACGGTTCAGGCTTAACCGCAAATTCAGCCAGAATCTTGATGTGGAAAAAACCGAAAACAGAGTTTTAAGACCGGAAGACGCCGTCTTGATTATTAAGGAAATTATCCGCCTGAACAACGACCCTTCGGCGATGCCCGATGACATTGACCATTTGGGCAACCATCGGGTTAAAACCCTCGGCGAATTACTGCAGGACAGGTTGAGAATTTCTTTTGCGAGGATGGAGAGAATTATAAAGGACAGAATGAGCACTTCAGACGCGGCTACCGTTTTGTCTTCCCAGCTTATCAATTCAAGGCCTTTTGTGGCGGCCCTGAAAGAATTTTTTGCTTCCGGCCAGCTGTCCCAATTCATGGACCAGCACAATCCCTTGTCCGAACTGGAGCACAAGCGAAGGCTGTCGGCTTTGGGTCCCGGAGGATTGACCCGTGAAAGGGCGAGTTTTGACGTTAGAGACGTTCACCCTTCCCACTACGGAAGAATCTGCCCGATTGCCACTTCGGAAGGCGCCAACATCGGTTTGGTAAGCCATCTGGCTTTGTATTCCAAGATTTCCCCGCTTGGTTTTATACTCACGCCTTATGTAAAAGTTGTTGACGGCAAGATTACGGGAGAAATCCAATATCTGGACGCCTCGGAAGAAGAAAAATACATTATTGCGCAAGCTGGCGCCGAAACCGACAACAACAACAAAATCCAAGGAGTTAAAATTCCAGCCCGTATAAAAGGCGACCCCGGCACCGCTGAAATTAAGGAAGTGAATTTTATGGACGTATCTCCGCGCCAGCAATTTTCCGTAGCCACTTCGCTTATTCCTTTTCTTGAACACGATGACGCCAACCGCGCCTTGATGGGCACTAACATGCAAAGGCAGGCTGTGCCGTTGGTTGCTCCTGAAGCGCCTTATGTCGGAACCGGTCTTGAGGCCAAGGTGGCCATGGATTCCGGCTTGGTCATTATTGCTCCCGAAAACGGCGTTATAGACGAAGTTGATTCATCGCATATTATTTTAAAAACCGACAAGGACTCGCCTCGCTCTATTTCCGGAGAAGCGGGTAAAAAATACGAATTCAAACTTTTAAAATTTGCCAAATCCAACCAATTCACGACCTTAAACCAAAGACCGCTTGTTGCAAAAGGGGAAAAGGTAAAAAAGGGCCAGCCGTTGGCCGACGGGCCGTCAACTCAAAACGGAGAATTGGCCTTGGGCAGAAACTTGCTTGTGGCCTTTATGTCTTTCGAGGGCGCTAATTTTGAAGACGCCATCGTCATTTCGGAAAGAATGATAAAAGAGGACGTTCTCTCCTCAATTTACATGGAAGATTATTCAACCGATGTCCGCGAAACGAAATTGGGCCCCGAAGTTACGACTTACGACATTCCCAATGTGGCCATGGAAAGACTGAACGACCTTGACTCGGAAGGCGTGGTGCGGCTTGGCGCGGAAGTAAGGTCGCAGGACATTTTAGTCGGAAAAATTTCGCCTAAAGGTGAAAGTGATTTGACGGCGGAAGAAAGATTGCTGCGGGCGATATTCGGAGAAAAATCAAGGGATGTCAAAGATACGTCTTTGAGACTGGACCACGGAAAACAGGGAAGAGTGGTGGACATAAAAATATTTTCCCGCGACGCAGGAGACAAACTGGATGTCGGCGTTATCAAAAAAATTCAGACCTCCGTTGCTCAATTAAGGAAAGTTCAGGTCGGCGACAAATTGGCCGGAAGGCACGGCAACAAGGGCGTCATCTCGGTGATTCTACCGGAGGAAGACCTGCCGTTTTTGCCCGACGGCACGCCGGTTGACCTTGTTTTAAGCCCGCTTGGCATTATTTCAAGAATGAATCTTGGCCAAGTCCTTGAATCTCACCTTGGCATTGCCGCCCAAAAGCTCGGTTACATGGCGGCGACTCCGGCGATGGCGGGGCCGACCGAAGCTGCCATTAAGGCGGAGTTGGCAAAGGCCGGACTTCCCGAAGACGGAAAAATTCAGCTTTATGACGGAAAAACCGGTTTGCCTTTTGACCAAAAATGCACGGTTGGGATTACTTATTTCATGAAGCTTATTCATATGGTGGAAGACAAGATTCATATGCGCTCCATCGGTCCGTATTCGCTGATTACCCAGCAGCCCTTAGGCGGAAAGGCTCAATTCGGCGGACAAAGGTTCGGAGAAATGGAAGTCTGGGCGCTTGAAGGCTACGGTGCGGCTCATACTCTGCAAGAAATGCTGACGATAAAATCAGACGATGTATTGGGCAGGGCGAAAACATACGAATCAATAGTTAACGGAGAAGAAATAAAAGCGCCGCATTTGCCGGAATCATTCAAAGTATTGCTTTCCGAAATCAAGGGACTGGGATTGAATGTGGAATTGATAGAGCGCTAAGCCCGACACCAATACCCGAATGGATTCGAATGACACAAATAATTTATTCGTAAATTCGGGCGAATTCGTAAATTAGAGTCGCTATTATGGACTTATCCAGCATAAAAATTAAAGTTGCTTCTTCGGAGGATATTTTGTCATGGTCGTACGGTGAGGTTACGAAACCGGAGACGATAAACTACCGCACCCAGAAGCCGGAACGGGAAGGTCTTTTTTCCGAAGCCATTTTTGGACCGATGAGAGATTGGGAATGTTATTGCGGAAAATATAAAAGAATAAGGTACAAAGGCATTATCTGCGACCGCTGCGGCGTTGAAGTTACAAGGTCAATCGTAAGAAGGGAAAGAATGGGGCACATAAAATTAGCGACGCCGGTCGCCCATATTTGGTTTTTGCGGGGCGTTCCGTCGAAATTGGCCACTCTTCTGGGTGTTTCCTTGCCGGACATCGAAAAAGTGATTTATTTTGCCAGCTATATAATTACCAAAGTAAATGAAGAACTGAAGGCGGGGGCGATGAAAAGGGTTGAATCCGAATTTAAATCCAAAATGAAAAACGCAAAAAGTTCGGAAGAAGAAGAAACCCTCAAAGAACTTAAAGACCGGGAGCGGAACAATTTAAAAAATCTTGCCAAATATCAAATAATTTCTGAACTTGATTTCAGAGACCTGTCGGCAAAATACGGGGAGGTTTTTGAGGCCGGCATTGGCGCCGAAGTCGTTAAAAACCTTTTGGGAGAATTTGATTTTGACGAATTAATTCTCCAACTGGAAGGAGAGTTGAAAAATGGCCCCAATCCGCTTGAGCACAAAAAAATCTCAAGGCGTTTAAAATTCATAAAAGGCATGAAGAAGGCGGGCGTCAGGCCGGAATGGATGATTATTTCAATATTGCCGGTCATTCCGCCGGCGCTAAGGCCGATGGTTCCGCTGGACGGCGGCCGGTACGCCACTTCGGATTTGAATGATTTATACAGGCGGGTCATCAACCGCAACAACCGCTTAAAGCACCTGATTGAACTTAAGGCGCCCGACGTCATAACCAAAAACGAAAAAAGAATGCTTCAGGAGGCCGTAGACGCCCTTATTGATAACTCCATGCGCCGGGGACAGGCGACAACGGCCGCCTCAACCGGCCAGAAAAGAGTCCTTAAATCTTTGGCGGATATGCTTAAGGGCAAACAGGGCCGGTTCAGACAGAATCTGCTCGGGAAAAGAGTCGATTATTCCGGCCGGAGCGTTATCGTTATCGGTCCGGAGCTTAGTCTTACCGAATGTGGATTGCCGAAGCACATGGCCTTGGAATTGTTCAAGCCGTTTGTCATCGGAATTTTAATCAAGAAAGAGCTTGCCCACAATATTAAATCGGCCGGACGTTTGATTGAACAGGAAACGCCCGATGTCTGGGCCGCCTTGGAAGAGGCGATGAAGGACAAATTGGTTTTGCTCAACAGGGCGCCGACTTTGCACCGTCTTTCTGTCCAGGCCTTTAAGCCTATTCTTATAGAAGGAAAAGCCATAAGAATTTCAGCCATGCCCGTGCATGCTTTCAACGCCGATTTTGACGGCGACCAAATGGCCGTCCATTTGCCGCTTACCCGGGAAGCTCAAGCGGAAGCCAGGGAGTTAATGCTGGCCAGCCACGGTATTTTGAAACCGGCTACCGGCGACCCGGTGGCCATACCGAGCCATGACATTTCCCTCGGCTGTTATTATCTGACCAGCGTTGATGAGGGCGCGAAAGGCGAGGGTAAGATTTTCTCTTCGTTTGAAGAAGCCGTTTTGGCCCATGAAAACGGAACGACGAGCTTAAGGGCCAAGATAAAACTTTTGCTGCCTCGGCCGAAGGATGAAGCCGCCGACCGAAAGGCCGAGATTATTGAAACGACTGTCGGCCGGGTTATTTTTAACCGGGCGCTTCCGAATGGCCACGCCTTTATCAATCGCACTCTCAACAAGCCCGACCTGAAGGGCATCGAATCGGATATCTGGGACGAATACGGCGAAGAGGTTACGATTGATTTTCTTGATAAGATAAAAGACCTGGGATTTTATTACGCGACAAAATCGGGAATTTCTTGGGGCATGGATGACCTGAAAATTCCGGTTGAAAAACGCCAAATCATCGAAGAGGCCGACAAATTGGTTGAAGAAAACATGAAACTTTATGAAAACGGTCTGCTGACGGAGCATGAAAGGCGTTCTAAGGCCATTGAAATCTGGAATACGGCCAAATCCAAGCTGTCCGTTTTCGTTAAAAAGCAATTAAAGGCAAATGACCCGGCCTTTTTAATGGTTGATTCCAAATCAAGAGGCAACTGGTCGGTTCTTGACCAGATGATGGGAATGAGAGGCACCTTCGCCAACCCGGCCGGCGAGCTTATAGAACTGCCGGTGAGAAACTGCCTGAAAGAAGGGCACACTCCTTTGGAATATTTTATTTCCACTCACGGCGCCAGAAAAGGTTTGGTGGACACCGCCCTAAAGACCGCTTCGGCCGGTTATCTGACGAGGCGTTTGGTTGATGTTGCCCAAGATGTCGTTATTGTCGAAGAAGATTGCAAAGACAAAGAGGGTCTTGTGCTTTATGCCGAGGACAGCAAATTCAGCGGTGAAACCATCGGCCGTCGAGTTAAAGGACGAGTGGTTTTTGAAGATATCATCGGCAAAGACGGAGAGATATTGGTCAAAAAAGGCAAAATCATAGACAAAGAAACGGCCAAAAAAATAGATGAGCTCAAGCTGGAAAAAATAAAAATCCGCTCGGTCGTCAAATGCAAATCATTGAGCGGGATTTGCCGTTTGTGCTACGGTTACGACCTTTCCAAAAATACTTTGGTGGAAGTCGGTGAAGCGGTTGGTATCATTACTGCCCAGGCGATAGGCGAGCCGGGAACTCAGCTGACGATGAGAACTTTCCACACCGGAGGCGTTACCGGAGGTGCGGACATCACTATGGGATTGCCGCGGGTGGAAGAAATTTTCGAGGCCAGACCGCCCCAATTCAAAGCGCTCGTTTCCGAAGTGGACGGCAAAGTTTTGGCTGTTCAGGAGAAGGGCAAGCAAAGAGCCATTTCCGTTGAAGTTGCCGAAACGGGCGAAATAAGGGAATATTTGGTTGCCCCGAATTTTGCAATTTCCATCAGCGCCGGCGACTTAGTTTCCAAGGGTCAGCAATTGAGCGAGGGCCATGTCGACCTGAAAGAACTTTTCAAAATAGCCGGCAATATGGACACGGTCGCGCGATATGTAATAAGAGAAGTGCAGAGCATTTATTTTCCGACTGGAGACAGCATAAACGACAAGTATATCGAACTCATTGTCCGACAGATGTTTTCAAGGGTGAGGGTGTTGGAGGCGGGCGATACGGATTTGCTTGGCGGCGACATTGTGGAAAAACGCAGAATGATTCAGGAAAACGAAAAAGCGAAAGAGGGCAAAAAACGGGAAGCGACATTTGAGCAGTTGTTGCTCGGCATTACCAAAGTTTCACTTTCCACCGACAGCTTTTTGTCGGCGGCTTCGTTCCAGGAAACGGCTCGAGTGCTGATTGACAGCGCCATATTCGGAAAAGAAGATTTTCTGCGCGGACTAAAAGAAAACGTCATTATCGGCCGGCTGATTCCGGCCGGGACCGGACTTAAGGGAGAGTTTGAAGAATAAGGCTAAAGTTCTTGCTTGAGTGCCGACAAGCTCCGACCTTTGCGCTTAAATCAACGGCTCACCAGAGTGAGCCGTTAAAATTTAAGCGAAGAAGTTATACCTTGCGAGAGACTATGGAGATAGTAGAATTAAATTAAATGACAAACCACAAGATTATAATCGGAGATTCAAGGAAAATGGCAGAAATTGACGATGAATCTGTACGGCTTATAATTACTTCGCCCCCATATTGGCAACTCAAGGATTATGGAACAAAAAACCAAATTGGTTTTGACGATTCCTACGAAGATTACATAAATAATTTAAATTTGGTTTGGAATGAATCTTATCGTGTTTTAAGTCCAGGTTGCAGGCTTTGTATAAACATAGGAGACCAGTTCGCCCGCTCTGTTTATTACGGAAGATATAAAGTTATTCCAATTCGAACGGAAATAATCAAGTTTTGTGAAACCATCGGGCTTGATTATATGGGCGCCATAATTTGGCAGAAAGTCACCACGACAAATACAACGGGCGGGGCAAGCATTATGGGCAGTTTTCCATACCCAAGAAACGGCATTTTAAAATTAGATTATGAATTTATTTTGATTTTTAAAAAACCGGGCGCATTGCCTCAACCGCCTAAAAATATTAAAGATAAGTCTATGTTAACGATAAACGAGTGGAATAAATATTTTGCAGGACATTGGAACTTTAATGGAGTTAGACAAGCACAACATTTAGCCATGTTTCCGGAAGAGTTGCCCAAAAGACTTATAAAAATGTTTAGCTTTGTGGAGGAGGCTATTCTTGACCCGTTTTTGGGAAGTGGCACAACTACCTTGGCGGCAAAGAATTTGGGACGAAATTCCATCGGATATGAAATTAATAATAATTTTCTGCCGCTTATTAAAGAAAAAATAGGCGCAAATCAAAAGAGCTTATTTTCTAATGCCCAATTAGAATTTATTAAGCAAAAAAAACTAAATCCTGATTTTAAAATAGCTGTTGCCGATTTGCCCTACATTTTTAAAGACCCCATAAAAATTACAAGGAATATTAATCCTAAAAAAATGAAATTTGGTTCAAAAATCGATTCATCCGACTTTGATTACAACCCCGTAAGGTTAAAAGAATCCTTTTTTAAATGAAAACTTTAAAAATCGACAACAAAAAACTCCTTGAGCTGTTAAATATCGAACTGCCTAAATTTACAAAATATTCCGGGCCATTAATGAATTTGGCCAATCGGTTTATTGGTGGCACAAAACCAAAAGTAGTGGGACAAATGAGTGAATTGATAAAAGAATTTGATGGCGAAACTTTTAAAGAATGGGAAAACTGGTATTTGAAAAAATATCCTGAAGCTATTGAAGCGGCAGTAGAAAAAATTGCCCAAATGCTTATTAATTTTAAAGATGTTTTGGAAAAAATTAGCAAGGCCTCTATAAAAGAATGGGTACGTGACCTCGTAATTATAAAGACTTTTGTCGGCTTGAAAAATCAGGAGGCAATTTTAAAATCGGTTGCCGAATATTTTAAAACCGATTATAGAACAGCCAAACCAGCAGAGGAATCAAAAGGGATTGACGGTTTTATCGGCGAGAAAGCGGTAAGCATCAAGCCGCACACATACCTGCTTAAACCCGAATTATTAGAAAAAATTGAAGCCCCTATTATTGTTTACGAAAAAACTAAAACAGGACTTAAAATTTCTTTCCCGGAAGATTTAATAAAACAATCTCCCAAATCGCCTGTATAATTTCGAGCGGTCTTATACAAATCCTTGTTTTATAATCCCCTTTTTTATATAATTGTTCTTACCAAGAGTTAATTGTTTACTGCTGTGTCTAAACTAAAAAAGAAAGAAAAATCGGTTCCGGAACATAAAAAAACCGAGTCAAGATTTGATATTTCTCAAGAGACCAAAAACAGCATCTGGGGCATCTCGGCTTTTATTTTAGCGATTATATCCGTCCTAAGTTTTGTCGGCAAAGCCGGCTGGGCGGGGGAGGGATTTGATTTAATTGCCCGTTCTTTGTTTGGATGGGGCTTTTTTATTATTCCCATCGCTTTTGTGCTTCTTGGCATCTCGTTTCTAAAGTCAATTTCACGGAATATTTATTCAAGCGCCGTGTTGGGCACCCTTCTTTTTATAATGGCTATCTTAGCCGTGTTTTACATATTCGGAAAAACCGATTTTGACAGCCGTTTGGTTCAGGGGGGTTATCTTGGCATAATCTTGGGCTTTCCTTTGTTGGAATCAGTCGGATTCAGCGCGTCATTGATTATTCTGTTGGCGGCGATTTTCATTGCTTTGCTTGTAACCTTGAATGTCCCGATTTATAAACTGATTTCCAAGGAAGAAAAGGAAGAAAAATTAGTGGATCATGTTGTGGTCAAAAAGGGAAATGAAGCCGTAACCTCGGATGACAAGAAAACCGTTCAAGAAACCAAACCGGTCGCAACTGTTGCTTCCAAACAAGCCAAGCCGGAAATCACCGACAAAGAATTTGTGATAAAAAACACCAAGTTGGGAAACTGGGCTCTGCCCCCGTTGGAACTTTTGCATTCCGACCAGGAAGAACCGGCAACGGGCGATATAAACGCCACTGCCAATATCATCAAGCGCACTCTCTCTAATTTTGGCATTGATGTTGAGATGGGCGAAGTATCTATCGGCCCCACCGTTACTCGCTATACCTTAAGACCCGCTGTCGGCGTAAAATTGTCCAGAATCACGGCGTTAAACCCGGACCTTTCTCTGGCCTTGGCCGCTCACCCCATCAGAATAGAAGCGCCGATTCCGGGCAAGTCGCTGGTGGGCATCGAAGTGCCCAATAAAAAGGTTGCCATTATCGGTCTCCGCAATATGTTTGACGGAGAAGAGTTTAGAAAGTCCAAATTCTTTCTTCCTTTGGCGATGGGGCGGGACGTATCAGGTGTTCCGGTTTTTGCCGGACTTGAAAGAATGCCCCACCTGCTTATCGCCGGTGCGACCGGAAGCGGCAAATCGGTGAGCATCAACACGATTCTGCTCTCAATGCTTTATAGATATTCTCCCGATGTTCTCAAGTTTATTTTAGTTGACCCTAAAAGGGTGGAGCTTACGCTTTACAACGGCATTCCCCATTTGATAACGCCGGTTATCACCGATACCAAAAAAGTAATCGGCGCGCTTCGCTGGGCAGTGAGCGAGATGGACAGGAGATTTGACGTTTTATCAAGGGCCTCTTGCCGCGATGTCTTTTCTTACAATGCAAAAATGGCGGCTCAAAAAGAAGACATTATGCCTTTCTTGGTTATTGTCATTGACGAACTTGCCGATTTAATGGCGTCTTACGGGCGGGACATAGAAGCGACGATTGTCCGTCTTGCCCAGATGTCGCGGGCGGTCGGCATCCATCTTATCGTGTCAACCCAGCGGCCGTCTGTTGAGGTAATTACCGGTCTGATTAAGGCAAACATTACCTCCCGTATCGCTTTCCAGGTGGCCAGCCAGATTGATTCCAGAACGATTTTGGATATGGCTGGGGCGGAGAAATTGCTCGGCAACGGCGACATGTTGTATCTTGCCGGCGATACCGGTAAGCCGAGGCGATTGCAGGGCGCGTTTGTTTCCGAGAAAGAAGTGAAAGATGTCGTAAAATTCATCAAGATGCAGGCTGAAAATATGGAAGCGCCAGCGGAAGGCGAGCTTGGATTTAATTTTGAAAATTCTGCCAGTCAGAACGGCGGTATCGGCAGAGACGATAATGCGGAAGACGATTTATATTTTGATGCGAAAGAAGTGGTCATTGCGGCCGGCAAGGCGTCGGCTTCTTTGCTCCAACGTCGGTTGAGAGTGGGCTACGCCCGCGCCGCGCGCTTGTTGGATATTCTTGAGGACAAAGGCGTCATAGGGCCGGGCGATGGGGCGAAACCAAGAGAGGTCTATGAAACCGCGGCTAAGCCTGTTTCCGAAAGCGTCTCCATAGAAGCCACTGGCGTTGTGGCGGATACCCTTGAAGCGGAGAAGGAAGAAGAGGTTTAAATTTGCTTTTTTATTCTAATTTCTCTATCATAATTTAATAAATTTAAAGACGAACGCTTGAGGGAGCGTTTTAATATTTTATGGTAAAAAAACAACAAGAAGATTTAAAGAACAAACAGGTTGACTTGACTGTCAAAGAAATCCAGGAAAAATATGGCGACGGAGCAATCATGCGTCTGGGAGAAGTCAGCCATGTTGATGTTGACGCCATTCCGACCGGTTCGGTGTCGCTTGATTTGGCGCTTGGCGTGGGCGGGGTGCCCAAGGGTAGGATAATTGAAGTATACGGGCCCGAAAGTTCCGGTAAAACAACTCTCTGCCTTCATGTTGTGGCGGAATCGCAAAAAATGGGCGGGACGGCGGCATTTGTTGACGCGGAGCACGCCCTTGACCCGGAATACGCTAAAAAAATCGGGGTTAATATAAACCAGCTTTTAATTTCCCAGCCCGATACCGGAGAACAGGCGCTGGATATTGTCGAGTCGCTGGTTAAATCCGGCGGGATTGATGTTATTGTTGTGGATTCGGTGGCGGCTCTGACTCCAAGGGCCGAAATAGAAGGGGAGATGGACCAGCAGCATATGGGCCTGCAGGCGCGCTTGATGTCCCACGCTTTGCGCAAACTTACGGCAATCGTGGCAAAATCCAAGACGACGGTAATTTTCATCAACCAGCTTAGAATGAAAATAGGGATTATGTTCGGCAACCCTGAAACTACCCCCGGCGGTATGGCCTTGAAATTTTATTCATCGGTCAGAATTGAGATAAGAAGGGCGGCGCAGATACAGGCGGGGGAAAAAATAGTCGGCAACCGCGTAAAAGTCAAAATCGTCAAAAACAAAGTGGCGCCTCCGTTCAGGACTTGCGAGTTCGATATTCTTTACAACGAGGGCATCTCCCGCCACTCCGACATGGTCAACGCCGGAGTGCGCTATGGCGTATTGGCCAAAGCGGGTAGCTGGTTTAATTACGGGGAGCAGAAACTCGGCCAGGGCATAGACGGCGCCCGCCAATATCTCAAAGAAAATCCCAAATTGGAAAAAGAAATTCTCGTCAAAATCAAAACCGCCGCGGCGCTGGAGGCGTAAATGAGGGACCGCATTGTTAATTGTTAAAATTAAAAAACGGCGTGATGTTTTTATGCCGTTTTAATAAGTATCATTGAGAAATTCTGGAGTTTCGAATTTCTACCGCCAAGGTGGGGTTGTCGGTGAAGATGCCGTCAACGCCGGCGTCTAAGAGGTAATTAATTGTTTCCGGCGTGTTGGCGATGCCGCCGAACACTTTAAGGCCGAAAATTATTGATTTTGCCTTGCGGATTTCAACAGCCAAATCAATAAACGGGTCAATGACTTTTGTTTTGAACATAAAATGAAAAGCCAGCCGGCTTAAAAAAGAATCATTTAGCCAGCCGAAAGAAATTATGTCGGGCTCAAACTGTTCCGCGGTCTTGGCCATATTTACGGGCCAAATATCTATAACATGAGTTTTAATTCTTCCGTGGCGGCCGCGCGCGCTTTGATTGACTAAATTTTGGCCGTAAGTTTGGGCATAGGCGAGTAACTCGCCGCTGGAATATAGACCGGCCATGGCAATCCTTTTTCTGGGAGCGGTTAAGATGATTTTTTCAGTAAGGTTTGCCTCAAAAATTCCATCGCAAACTTTCTCTGTCAATGTCTTTGAGTTAACTTTCAAATCCAAAAAGCAAGTCAAAAACGGTTTTCTCCGAATATAGTCCAGGAGGTCGTTAAAATGCGGAATAAAAGGATACCGTTGCTTTATTTTTTGCCAATTCATTTTAGCAGGGTCGGGATGCAAAAGTCCGGGATGGCAGATAATCGGTTCGCCATCTCCCGAGAAGCAGATGTCCGTTTCTATGTCGACACCGATGGCATAGGATTCCTCAAATCCGCGCAAACTGTTGGGGGGAATTTGCTTGTGACTGAAATTGCCGCCTCTATGAGCGCAAATATCAAAATATCTCATTCTCGCCCCCGTATTGTTAATGAGCCAAGCGATGAGAAAAACTTATATTAAACTGAAAAAAAAGTAAACCCCGCCCCTGAAAAGTACCAAAAATTCAAAGTCCCACACTTAAACATATAAGCGTGGGACAAGTGCTTTTCAGGGGCGGGGTTATCTCTTAATCGCCTGATTTCGAGTATATGGCATCAAGGCCATAAAGCGGGCCAGTTTGATTGCATTGGCGACTTTTCTTTGGTGCTTATCACAGAGCTTATTTCTTTTGGCTGCGGCAATCTTAAATTGGGAAGTGACGAACTTCCTTAAAAATTGAGTGTTTTTATAATCGACTTTATTTATATTGTCTTTGCAAAAAGTACAGAACATGGCTTAAAACGGCAAATCTTCTTCTTTTATTTTAACTTCGCTCTCTTCGACTCCGGAATTCATCGGTTCGTTCTCATCTATTATCGGGATGTCTGCGTCATCAGATTTGGCGCTTGCGGCGGGCTGTTCCTTCTTGACGTCACTTATTTGGTTACCGCCCGATTCGCCGTATTGCCTCGGTCCCAATTGCAGATTGTCGGCTATAATTTCGGTGATATATCTTTTGTTGTTGTTCTGGTCAAGCCAGTTCCTGGTCTGAAGACGCCCTTCTATCATGACCAACCCCCCCTTTTTCAGATATTGTCCCGCTATTTCTCCGAGTCTTCGCCAGGCGATTACAGTGTGATATTCGGTGGCGTCTTTTCTCTGTCCGGAAGGGTCGGTCCAGACCCTGTTGGTGGCCAGGCGCAGGGTGGTAACGCCTTGTCCTCCCGGCGTGGTTCGCATTTCAGGGTCATGAGTCAATCTGCCGATTAAGATTACTTTGTTGAGGTTCACTATTTGGAGCCATGGCTTATAGACTATGGACTATGGCTTAATTTTGCCATCGTCTATCGTCTGTTGGCCATTAGCGGTTTATAAGTTGCCGATTATCTCCTCCAATTGTTTGTCTATTTCTTTGTTTTCAGGCGCCGGGGCGGTTTTGACGGGTATCTTCTTGCCGGCCTTTTCCCGAATTTTCATTTGCCTTAAAGCTTCTTGTTTCTTTTCAGCTTCCGAAGGCAGTTTGACGAACAAATGCCTTAAAATTTCAGGTTCAAGTTTAAGCTGGCTATTGATTTGGCCGATACCGTCCGGGGCGGCCAAACTAAACTGAATATAAGTGAAAAAGCTGTTTTTCTGATGCTTGACCGTGTAGGACAGGCGTGTTTTTAGCGGAACACTGGAAAAAGAAACAATTCCGCCTGCTTGGGTTATAAATTCTTCAATGTGTTGTTTGAATTCTAAGGCCTGCGGTTCTTCCAGCTTGGGATTTAAATGAAAAGCCAGCTCATAATTCTGTGCGTTTTCGTTCATTTGGGATGGTCAATTTTCCTGGTTAATTCCCGCAAATGGCGGAGTAGGGCTCTGCCAAAGGGTATTTTGCGGGCAAAACAAGGATGTTTTAATGTGACGGCATCTTATCAAATAAAAAAACCGGGGTCAACCCCCGGTCTGTCCATATTTTTATTTCTTCGCCGTTTCGGCGCACTGCCCGCAAAACGGGTCAATCTCATCACGGATTTCAAAAATACCCGTTTCGTAATTGTAAATATGAGAGTCGGCCCAATAGAAACAAGCAATTGGAATGGCAAAATCCAAATTGTCTTTTTCCGTTATTTCCGTTGGAATATCGCCGGCTCGATATATGCAAATCTTAAATTCCAGGGAAATATTTGTCGCCACTCCACCCAGAACGAAAGCGCTCCCCGGAGTGTCTTTGTAATACAGATGCGGTGTGAGCGGTTTTTGCCGGCCGTAATATTCTTCCGTTTTCCAATCAGTTGAGTCGTATTCGGTGTTCCATAACCAGCCGTACATTCTGCCCATTTTGCTGTTTGTAAAAAACGGGTCGCCGAAATTTGCTTCGACTGTCCATAGCGGATAACAGTATTTTCTGTAAATCCCGAAATTTCTTACGGCGGAAGAAATATTTTTAAGGATAGTTTGGTCCGGCAGTTTTCTGGCGTCAAAAACGCAACCTCTTACAAATGCAACCGGGCCGTAATTTTCTAAGTTTTCCACCGAGTCAGTTTCATAATCAATAATCATTGTAGTGCCGAAGTTTGGCTCGCCGTTTATCATTATTTCCCAATTTTTCACGGTAATTCTAACCCATTTTAAGTCGCAGGTATTGCTTTTTTCACACTCGGAATTTACAAATATTTGAGTTTCCGTGTTGATGATTTGCAAGACGGGCCCGTCCTTTTGAGTTTGACCGGATTGGGCGAAAAAAAGAAAAAAGCTTGCTATGGCAAAGTTAAACATGAGTCCTCTTTTCAAAGTGCCGGAGTTTGGAGAAGATGATGCTCCTTTTAAATTTTTATTTCAACTGCCCCGCGTCAAACTGGCCCGCTGTTCGCTATATCTTTATTTCTACGACGTCTCCTTCGTTAATTATGTAATCGCGGCCGACGGTTTTGATGAGGCCTTTTTCGCGGGCGCTGTTCCACCCGCCGGCTTCCAAGAGCGTCTTCCAATTTATTGTATCGGCCCGGATAAATAATTTTTCAAAGTCGGTGTGAATCGCCCTTGCGGCTTTCGGAATGAAGTCGCCGATGCGGGCGGTCCAGGCCCTTGTTTCGTCTTCACCGGTGGTCAAAAAAGTAAGAAGGCCGAGCGTTTCATATCCGGTTTTAATCAGCCGGTTCAGGCCGCTTTCGGGAAGGTTGAATTCCGCCATAAATTCTTTTCTTTCTTCTTCCGTGCTTTCGGAAAGAAGAAGTTCGAGTTTGTTGCACATCATGAGGTGGGGAGCGTTGCCTGTGGCATCAAGAAGGCCCTGGTCCGGTTTCCAGCCGGCGAGTAATTGCCGTTCGGAAATGTTCAGAACATAGATGAATTTTTTGCGGGTAAGCAGGTTTAATTCTTTGGCAAGCCGCGCTTCTTCGTCGTTTAATTCAAGTTGAGAAAGAATCTTTCCGCCGCCAAGCCATTTTTTGAATTTTTCCAGTGCGTTCAATTCGGCGGCGGCAGTTTTGTCGGCTTTGGCTTTGCGGGCGGCGGTTTCAGCTCTTTTGGCTATTGTTTCAATATCGGCCAATATCAGCTCGGTGTTGATAATTTCTATATCTTCGGCCGGGTCAATGCGGTTGTGGACATGGGCGATGTTTTTATCTTCAAATGCGCGGACGACCTGGACAATAGCGTCAACTTCGCGGATGTTTGCCAAAAATTTATTTCCCAGGCCCTCACCCTGGGCCGCGCCTTTTACCAAACCGGCGATGTCAATGAATTCAACGGTGGCATATATTTTTTTCTGCGAATTGGAAAGCAAGACCAGGGCGTCAACCCGCTCATCGGGCACGGCAACCACGCCCACATTCGGGTCTATGGTGGTGAAAGGATAATTTTGTATGTCAACGGCGACATTTGTCAACGCCTTAAACAAAGTTGATTTTCCCACGTTCGGAAGTCCGACTATGCCGATGGATAACATATGTAAAATTTAAAATTCAAAAATCAAAATGTAAAATTAATCTCTGCTTTTAAGATGTCTTCGGGATAATTTATTTGCGACCACTTTTTCATCAAGACGGCCCTTACCGGATAATCCTTGGCCATATTCAGGATGGTTTGCGGTAAACCGAATTCTCCGGTTGAAAGCCGAACCGGTTCATATTTAAAAATTTTATCGTCCAAAACGTAGGCGCCGGTGGCGACAAATATTTCTTTTTTTAATTCCGGCGGTTCAAGTTTGTGGAAACCGGCGATATTTTGGTTTTGGCCGATATCGATAGCGATGAATTTATCGCTTGGGGGAATTTTCTTGATTACGCCGAAAGCCAGGTCGTGATTGAGGCATTCTTCCAGGTCGGCCTGATTGTACAGGTCGTCCCCGTTCACGACGAGAAATTTTTCGCCGTTAAGACGCGGCCGCGCTTCCCAAACCGCATTTGCCGTACCGAGAAATTCTTTCTGGTCCATGTAGCTTATGCGGACATCGCCGAATTTGTAGCTGAAATAATCTTTGATTTGGCCGCTTAAATAATTTACGACAATCAAGGCTTCATCAATGGAGCGGGGGAGAGCCCGGAGAGTGTGTTCCAAAATCGGCTTACCCCCGATTTGAAGCAGGGGTTTAGGAGTATTTTGGGTGCGCTCTCCCATTCTTGTTCCTTTTCCGGCGGCAAGTATGATGGCTTTCATATCTTTAATTTTTACCATAAAAAATAAAAAAAGAGGAGCAATCTCCTCTTTACGGGGTGGGCGGAACCGACAGCCAGCCGTAGACCGGCGTGATTCTGTCGCGTGTTTTCTCGGCCCACATCAGTAAACTCAACTGGGCGGGATAAATTTCTTCCGGTTTTATTTCAGCAATCTTAAAAAATCCGCAATCGGATGTCTCTTTGCCATCCGGTTTTGGTTTACCGTTTAAGATTTGACCCTCAAGAAGTATTGCTAAGCCAAATGACTTTCTTAAACTAAATATCCCCTTCAGCCGCTTAATCTTAATAACAACACTCGCTTCCTCAAACGTTTCGCGTCGGCCTCCGTTTGGAACGAGTTCACCTTGTTCAAGCTTACCTCCCGGCAAGGACCATTTGCGCTCGCCATAATTATGTTTCACCAAAAGAAAATGATTATCATAACCAAAATCTTCATCATACTTATGTTTGCGCACGGCGACAAATACCCCCACCGACATTTGCTGTTTGGGATGTTGGCCCCTAAGGTTCTTATACATCGTCCTCTTTCCTATTTTTAATGAACGGATGAATGGGAGTCATTTTACTCCACTTTTTATTATTAATCAATTGTTCAAAATGTTGTATTATTTAAAACATGGAAACTAACATCTTCAAGTCCTATGACGTGCGGGGAATATATCCGAGCCAGATAAACGAAGACGCGGCAAAACGGATAGGCAATGCCGTTGCCGGGTTTTTAACCGCTAAAACTTTAGTTATCGGCGAAGACGGGAGGTCTTCTTCTCCGCAATTAAGACAAGCGGTTGTCGAAGGAGTTACCGTGGCCGGTTGCGATGTGATTTATATCGGACAATGCACAACACCGGCGTTTTATTATGCCATTAAACGCCTTGAGGCTGATGGCGGAATTATGATAACCGCTTCGCACAATCCGGCGGAATATAACGGTCTTAAAATTATGAAAAAGAATGCGGCCCCCGTTGACAGAAACAGCGGGCTTCAAAAAATTAAAGAATTGGCCGCGGGTGAAATATTTATTGCCGAACATGAGGGGAGGTTCAATCACCGGACGGATATGCTAAATAATTATGTCGATTTTTTGATAAATGTTTCCGGTGTTAAGCCGGGCTTAAATTTAAAAATCATTGCCGATGCCGGCAACGGGGTGAGTTCTTTGGTTATTGCGCCGCTATTTGATAAGCTGAAAATTAATTATGCAAAATTATTTTTTGACATAGACGGCTCTTTTCCAAATCGTTCTCCCGACCCTGCCAGAAATAACGGGCTTGAGACATTGGCGGCGGAAGTGAAAAAACAAAAAGCCGATATGGGGCTCGCTTTTGACGGAGATGCCGACAGATTGGCCGTAGTTGATGAAAAGGGCGAGTTTGTCCCGGCGCAATACATTTTGGCTATTTTATGGCAAAACGGCGGTAAAACGGTTAGGAAGCATAAGGTGGTTTACGACCTTCGTTTTTCAAGGGCAGTGAAAGAATTTTTCGGAGATTCCGGAATTAGGTCTGTCGTCGGCCACAGTTATTTGGCCGGAAAAATGCGGGAAACTGACGCCTTGGTTGGCGGAGAAACGTCCGGCCATTTCTTCTTTCGGGAAACCAATTATAACGAATCGGCGGCCTTGGCGGCGCTGAAACTTATTAAAATATTACAAGAGAGCGGCGGGAAACTTTCGGAATTGATACAGCCGTTCAAACAAGGTTATTATTCCGGAGAAATCAATATTGCCGTGAATAATCCGGCCAGACCGGGTGAAATAATCGGTGTTTTAAAAAATAAATATAAAGACGAAAAGATTGACGAACTTGACGGTTTAACCGTCGAAAATTCGGATTGGTGGTTTAATATCAGACAGTCAAACACTGAACCGGCGATGAGATTGGTTGTTGAAGCCAACACTGAAGCTTTAGTGGAAGCAAAAATTGCAGAAATCAAAAACGAGATTGAAAACTTACTAAGTCTCAAGCGTTAAGTCTCAAGCGCTATCCCAGTCCCATCTTCTGTTTTATCTCTTTGAGATTTTTCTCGGCGATTTCACGCGCCTTTTGTTCCGATGCTTCAAGTATTTTTAACACCTTGTCGGGGTTGTCGCGAAGGTCGTTATATTTTTCTTGATGAGGTTTCAGGAAATTAACTACGACTTCAGCAAGGTCGTTTTTCAGTTCCACATAGGACTTGCCGGCGTATTGGGATTCCAGAACGCTTATTTCTTTGTTGGAGAGCAGGTGGTAAATTGTAAGCAAGTTTGATATTCCGGGTTTGTTTTGTTCATCGTATTTTATTTCCTTACCGGAATCGGTGGCGGCCTTTTTTATCTTTTCTCTGATTGTGTCCGGGCTGTCCGACAAGGCGATTCCGTCATCTCCTGTTTTGGACATTTTTTTTGTCGGCTCCTGGAGGGACATAATTCTTGCCCCTTCGGTTAGGTAGGGTTTTACCGGCTCAAAAGTATTGCCAAAGGTAGAATTGAATCTTTTGGCGATTTCATTGGTCAGGTCAATATGGGGAAGCTGGTCTTCGCCGACCGGTACAAGAGTGGATTTATAAAGTAAAATATCGGCGGCCATTAAAACGGGATAATCCAAAAGCCCCATGTTGTGATATTTGGGAGTCTGTTCCAATTTTTCTTTGTAAGTCGGCAGGCGGTCCAACCAGCTTACCGGCGTAATCGTATTTAATAACCAGGCAAGTTCGGTATGCTGAGGGACGTGGGATTGACGGATTAAAAGCGATTTGTCGGGGTCAACTCCGGCGGCCAGATAATCGCAAACGGTGTCCATTACTTGGTCGGGGAATTTTTTAGGGTCATAAGGCGTGGTAATGCCGTGCAAATCAACCACGGCAAAAATCGTTTGGTCAATCCCTTCGGCTTCGCTCAGGGCAAGCCAGTTTTTTATCGCGCCAAGATAATTGCCAAGATGCAATTTCCCCGACGGGCGTATTCCAGAAAAGATTTTATTCATAATCTTATGGTATCTTAAAATTTAAAAAAGTTCCAGTTCTTATTTCTAATGTTTCCTCATCTTTACTTGCATTATACTATTTGCTAAAACTATCATATGCTAAGTTTGGCAAATCAAATTCAAATAGCGAGAAAAGGCGAAGAAACAAAATGAAGAATTTTAGTCACAAATTGCTTAGAGCGTTTGCCATCGGCGGAATAGTTGCGATTGCGGCAACAAATCCGTTTTTTGGTATTAAGGCAATCGGCGCGCTTCAGAAAGAATTAAAAAAGAAAAAATGGAAGGAAATGCAAAATGGTTTGTACGGCTTGAAGCGCCGTGGATTTATTGAAGTTGAACAGAATGCTGATGGCGTCTATATCGTGAAAACTACAAAAGCT
>Ga0155036_101_pt1 | contig 29109 bp, 26 predicted proteins | sample RifCSPhighO2_01_FD_106004 | JGI IMG/M metagenome (GOLD analysis project Ga0155036, IMG submission 106004) | Candidatus Yanofskybacteria bacterium RIFCSPHIGHO2_01_FULL_44_22 | reverse complement strand
TCGCCGCGTCGGTAAGAAGATACAGCAAAACCCAGGGAATAAAAATAAGCGCCGTTGCGTTGTAAATAATAAAAGTTTGATTGCGCGATTCTATCAAGTTTTGATAAGCGTTTCTTATTAAAATCCAGAAGAACCACAGGGACAAAAACAACGCCGGAATCCCCATTTCGGCCGCTATTTGAAGATAAAGATTATGAGCCGAAGAACCCGCCTTGGCCAATCTTAAGTCTTGTTTGAGAACTACGGGGAAATTACCGATACCGACACCCAACAAAGGGTGTTTTATTATGGAGGCGAATGATTTTTTCCATATTTCTATCCGCTGACTGTTGGATGTCTCGCCAAAGTCGATGATTGATTTTATTCGGTTGCGCAAGATTAAAGAATTTCCTTTGGAAACAAGAAATTGGGGCGAGGAAAATATTGGAAATGCCGCGGCGAATAAAAGGAAAAATAAAATCAAACAAGAAGACAGGTAGATAACTATTTTTTGCTGTTCAGTTTTTTCTTTTATTTTCAACAAAATGGCCAGACACAGAATAAATAATACTGCGCCCATGCCGGCGGCCCATATTCCCCTGGTGCCGCTAAGAATTGCGACTAAAAAGATAAGGGGGATAAAAATAATTTTTAAATTGATAAATTTTTTCGGGGATAATTTTTTTATGGCTATTACAAAAACTGAAGGCAATCCCAATAACAGAAATATCGGGAAAGAGTGGGAATCCGGGAATAAAGAAAATACTCTGAGCGAAAGCTGGTCCCCAAAATAAGCAAGCCAGGTATTTCCGACTCGTACCGCAATATTGCACCATTCTGCGCCGAATTGCCGGCATTGAATGCCCTCTCCCCACAAAGCCATAAACTGATAAATATCCATAAAATATGTGGAGACAACCTGCGCCAGTCCCACTATGGCCACAATAATTGTTGGAATTGCCAGATTTTTAATTATATTTTCCCGGAATTGCTCTTTTTTATTGAAAAGGTCGTAAGCCACTATGCCGATTAAACTAAGATTGGTGAAATATAGAACCCTTTTAACGGCAAGGAGATAATTTTCAGCTTGAGTAATTGAAAGGATGGCAACCAATAAAATAAAAACCAACAGAACAGAATAAAGATTTAGTTTTCTGAATTGAGTTATGGGATGTTTAATCAACATTATAATTTCATCGGCGGGTTTTTCCCAAAACCATTTTAAAAATAATATCGCCGAAATGATTCTCCAAGTGTTAAAATTATCAAATGTCGCCGTAACGGGAATGGCAATAAAAAACGGTATGGAGCGAATGAATAACAAAATTCCGTCTTCAAGCGGAGCCCAAATTGCGTAGCCGGCCAAAAATAAAGCAAGCCAGATGGCCGCTGTTCTCGGCAGCACCCCCAAAACTATCAGGACAAATGCCGCCAATTCCAACACAAAAATTAAATTCAGATATTTTCGCATTCTTTGAAAAATATTTCGGCAAAATTATGCCAGCTGAATTTGGAAATCAGGGTTTTGTATTTTTCTGCGCAAACAGCTCTTTGGCCGGCGTTTGTCAAACCGTCTCGGATAACCGCCGCAATCTCATCGACGCTATGTTCATTTTTTACAAAAAACGCCGCCTTGCCAAACAATTCATGATTTAATTCGCAATCCTTGACGACGAGTGGCACGCCGTACGATGCCGCTTCAACCGGCGGGAGACCGAATGCTTCGGATGATGAAATGTAAATGAACACTTTGGCGTTGCGGTACAGGTCGGCCACTTCGGCATCGCTTTCTATATACTCGCGGCGGATGACCCGTTCCTCGCCCAATTCCTCGTTTATTTTTTTGACAAGTTCAGCGATGATTGGGGGGTTGTATTTATCTTTGCCGACGAGGATAAATTTTAAGTTGGGGAAATCGGGCGCAATTTTTTTAAAGGCCCGCAATGATTCCACGGCCCTGCGTCTTGGAAACATTTGACCGATGTATAATAAATAGTCCATCGTCCATAGTTCATAGTCCATAGTCTCTTTAGGACTCACGCCTAATTTTGCGACAAATATTCTGTCGGCGGCAATTCCGTATAGTCTAACAAGCTCTTTTTTAGCAGCTTCGGAAGGAGTTAAAATTTTTGTAGCTTTTTTGGCCGCCCAATTTGAAAAAAGTCGGTAGGCTAACTTATATTTGAAAGGCAGGGTGCCGCTTGTATATTCGTAATGGACATCATTGGTCAGCATAACGATTGCTTTGCCAAAGTACAGCGGCGGCAGATTGTAAGAAGGGAAAAACATTATGTCTATTTTGTCCAGCATTGCTCGAAGCGGCATCAAAATGTGATAAAAAATGTTAAATGAATTAACGAACGGTAATTTTAAAACCTTCTTTACAAATATGGGATTTTGCAAAAAATCATCGGACGGAATGCCGGATTTGAAATATAAATATAATTTAAACTTTTTTTGGTATTCCTGATTCGCGGCGTATTCCTTCAGTAAATTCAAAACCAGATGGCCCACCCCCCACCTTGACTTCGCATCCTCCAAATTTTCGCACTCAACGCCGACCCTTATCATGTTGTTAAATTACCATTTTTTAATGTTTTTGTTGACTTGACAAATAAAAAATAAATATGATATTGTTATAAATGACAGGGAACCCTAATTTTCGTAACTTAACAAACAGGAGATGGTTAAATGACCGCCAAGCATGTCGTGATTGTAAACGGGTATGGATGTAATTGGAATGATGAGCTTCGCGGATATTTGGACTGTGTGGTACGGTTCTGTAATGAACAACTACCCTATTGTCTGATTTTCTGCGGCGGATTTTCTCAACGAAAAAGTTTTCCTGGTACATCAGAGGCCCTTTTGATGTACCAATATGTTATTCTTCATCTGACTGTGAAGCCCCTGATGATTCTTTGTGAACAAGACTCTTTAACTGCGATAGATAACATTTCAGGCGCCGCCCGCATACTCAAAAAATTTAATCTGTTATCTCACGACACCAAATTGACTGTCTTTTGTGAGGCAACCTGCGCGTTGAAAACAGACCTGTTGGTCCGACATTTCATTTGTCGTCGAGCTAATATTCGAGCTAATATCAAAACAGCAAGCTGGGAACTGATGTCGCCGGAAAAACAGATTATCTCAACGCTGTACGACTGGGCGGCAATTAAAATCCCGCTGTTGGCCCGCTACTGGCGCTGGAAGCGCCGCCGCCGCGCCGAACGAATATAACCCCCCCGCTTGAGAAACCAACCCCACCTGCGGGGCCTTTTTTATCTTGAATTTTGAATCTTACTAAAGCGAATTAAATTATATTGTGAGTCGGAGCGCGGGAAAATAAAAATGGGCTGAAATATGGGGTTAACCGAGCGTTATTTTCCCGAATCTGCCTAAATAAAAATCCATAACGCCAGAAAGAATAGCGTGAGATTGGGCAGAACGGCGGCCAATGAGTAGTTTTAAAATTTGTTTGGTAATAATGAGCCAGCTCCACGGCCAAACCGCTATTTTAATATACCACGGCCCATTTTTCACATTGAAATATAAAGCATTGCGATAATGATATCTCAATAAAACCGGCGAGCCGAGTTTTGCCGTACTGGCTGAAACGCGATGGTTTAACCCCAAATCCGGCAGAAATTTAATTTCAAATCCGGCCGCCTTTGCTCTTTGGCAAAAATCGGCATCTTCAAAGTAAAGAAAATATTTCTCGTCCAAAAATCCGACAGTTTCAAAAACCTTCCCATGAACAAGCATTGCGGCGCCTATCGCATAGGCCGTTTTATTATCAAACATTGATAAGGGTTGATAAACATGCCGCAAGGTCGGTTTTAACCAATTTATTCGGCCGGCATAAGCCATTCGTTTGCCTTCGTTTAACGGAATGCCGATTATGCTCGGATTTTGATATTCCGATTGTTCCAGGATAGTTTTTAACCGAGCGATGAAACTATTTTCCACAGTTGTATCGTTATTAAGCAATAAAACCCAATCGGCATTATTTGAAACGGCTGTTTCGGCGGCAACATTATTTCCCCCCGAAAAACCAAGATTTACCTTATTTTTTATAAGCTTGGATATCTGGTCTGACTTCAACGCAGATTGAAAATAATTTTCCAAAATACCGGCATCTTCCGATTGCGAGTTATTATCCACCACAAAAACATTGGCATTGTTTTCCGCGGATTGCAGAGATTCCAACAGTTTTATGGTTTCCGGGGCTCCGTTAAAGTTTATCGTAATAATCGCAAGTTTCATTGTGACCTATTGATTAAAGAAAACAGTTCATCTTTAAACTTACTTTCGGAAAAGTAAGCAGCTCTTTGTTTGAGCAGTTCCGGTTTGTAATTTTGATAATTTTCATTGAGCCGACGGATACCGTCAGCCAGCGCTTCCGGAATGGGGTCATCAAAAAATTCTCCATTCTCGCTCTCTTTAATTATTTCCGTTGCTCCACCTTTTCGCAAGGCCAGCACGGGCTTTCCAAAAGACATTGCTTCCAAGGCGGTTAATCCAAAGTCCTCTTCTTGGGGCATTATTAATGCTTTACAATTCTTATAATAATTTATCAATGTTTTTTCATCTTGAAAACCGGTAAATTTAATGTTTTCCCCCGCCATTTTTTCAAGTTTTTTTCTGATGGGTCCGGCGCCCAAAATTATTAGATTATAACCAAGTTTGTTGAAAGCTTCTATTGCGATATCTATGTTTTTATGCGGATAAAGACGGGAAACTATAAGAAAATAATTACCGCTGATAGCCAATTGACTATGGACTACGGCTGATTGTTTGGAAGAAAATGTCTCGCCATAAGCCATGGTCTCTAAGTTATTAGCAATTGTTAAGGGAGGATAAATGACCTTTGCGTCCCGTCGGTAGTATTTTTTTATCCGCGCGCGAACTGTTTCTGATATGGCCGCGAATTCATCAACCCGGTCAGCCGCCCCCCTATCCCAAATTCTTAACAAATGGCTCGACAGAGCCGTTATGAATTTGTTGGAATTTTGGCGCGCATATTCGGCATGATAATCCCAAAGCGGCCGAGTCGGACTGTAGCAATAACAAATATGACGAGTGCCTGGTTTTAAAATAAGGCCTTTTGAAAAAATAACTGAAGAAGAAACCACCGTGTCATAATCCGACAAATCAAAACTTTCCGCGCAGAACGGCATGAAAGGAAAAAAGAATTTATAAGTTTTTTTAATAAAGGGAACTTTTTGGAGTCCGCTGGGCCTGATATCGGCCTTCGGGAGAAATTTTTTAACGAAACTGCGGTCGAAAAAAAGAGTGTAGATGGGAGCGTCCGGAAAGATTTTATGCAGTTGAAACAACACTCGCTCCGCTCCGCCAAAATTGTTCAACCAGTCGTGAACTAAAGCAATACGCATATTACCAATGTCTAAATTTACCTTCTGGCTATTACGTTTTTTTTGTAAACATCCAAATTTTCCAAAACTATTCCTGCACCCCTAGCCACACAGAACAAAGGGTCGTCAACAATCGTTGCGGGCACGCTGGTCACCCTGGTAATTAAGCGGTCGATGTTTTTAAGCAGCGCGCCTCCGCCGGAAATATGAATACCGCGGTCAATGATATCAGAACATAACTCCGGCGGTGTAACCTCCAAAACGCTTTTAATAATTTGTACGATTTCCCGAAGGGGCTCGCTTAGCGCTTCGCTTATTTCATTGGAAGTTATTTCAACGGTTTTAGGGAATCCCGAGGTTAAATCACGGCCTTTGATATTTATTTTTTCTTCCTCCGGTTGTTTTACGGCACTGCCGATGTTAATTTTTATCAACTCGGCGGTTCTTTCTCCGATGGCCAAACCGTGTTTTTTCTTAACATATTCTATTATCGCCTGGTCAAGCTTATTTCCGCCTATGCGCACCGAAGACCAGCTGACTATTCCGCCCAAAGAAATCACTGCCAATTCCGTTGTTCCGCCGCCGATATTTAAAATCATATTGCCGGCCGGGTTATTGATGGGAATTTTTGCTCCGATAGCGGCCAAAACGGGTTCTTTTACCAGATAAGCCGCCTTTGCTCCGGCATTAAGAGTGGCCTCAATAACAGCCCTTTTTTCCGTTGAAGTTATTCCGGCAGGTATAGAAATCAAAACCTCCGGCTTTATGAAGTTGAACATGCCCCCGGTTTTTTTAATGAAATATTTTAACATTGCCCCGGTTACCCGATAATCGGCAATGGCTCCGTCAACAAGCGGTTTGGAAACAATAATGCTGTCGGGTGTACGTCCAATCATTTCTTTGGCCAAATTACCGACAGCTAATATTTTATTATCCAAAATCGAAATGGCCACAACTGAAGGCTCGTTAATAACAATCCCTTTTTTAGGAACGAAGACGACAGTGTTAGTTGTGCCCAAATCAATGCCAATTTTCATTTGTGATTATCTAATAGTAGATTTCCGGGTTTTAAGTATTAAGTCTTATTTTTATCATAGTTGTTTTAAAATGTAAATTCTGGCGCAAGAGATGTTTTAGTAGTATTATTTTTATAATGACAAAAATGACAAAACGAGTGCTTTTTTATGCCGCAGTTGTGGTATTTTTAGTCATTAGTTATATTGTCAGTCTGTATGCTCAAGGTTATAAATATAATTTTTCGGAAAGGAGATTTGTCAGGACTGGCGCGATTTATATAAAAACATCCGTCGACGCTGATATTTTTATCAATGATAAATTGTGGGGTTCAACTTCTTTTTTCGGTAATTCTTTTACGGCCACTGGATTAATGCCGGGAGCTTACGACGTCAGACTGCAAAAAACCGGTTATTTCCCGTGGCAAAAAACAATTTTGGTTGAGGAGGGGTTAATCAGTGAATTTTCAAAAGTTTTTATTCTGCCCAATGCGGGTGATGAAAAGACAAAACTTCAAGAAGAAATAAAAAAGACATTGCACTCCGAACCAACATCTTCGCCGGTTCCATCGGCAGGTTCAACCGACGAACAGCCGTTTTTTATCAAAAAAGAAGGTTTGTTTCAAAAGGTTGACGACAAGACGAAAAAATTGGCTGATGGGGTTAAAGGATTCGGATTATCCGAAAATAAAGATAAACTCTTTTGGTGGAACTTAAATGAGATTTGGATGCTTTGGCTGAAAGACGCCGATTATCAACCTTATAAAAAAGTCGGGGAAAAAGAATTGATAACTCGTGTTTCGGCTTCAATAAAAGCCGCCGCCTGGTTTAGGGGCAGCGACCATGTGACCATTGAGCTTTCTGAACCGACTCAGGCAAAGTCGGTTTATTACGAAATTATCGAACTTGATAAACGAGGCGGAATAAATGTCGTCGGCATTTCAAAATAGGGTCCCGAGTTTGTGAGACACATGCGGTACGGATTAGCGTTTCTGCCATTGGGGAGCCTTGCGGGCTTTTTTGAGGCCGTATTTTCTTCTTTCTTTTGCCCGTGGGTCACGCGTCAGAAATCCACCCTTTTTGAGTTTTTTCTTAAAATTTTGGTCAAATTGAACCAATGCCCGCGAAAGGCCATGCTTGATAGCTTCGGCTTGGCCGCTCAAACCGCCTCCCCGTACGAGAATTACGGCCTTGAATCGATTTAAAGACTTCAGTTTTCTCAAGGGTGATTCTACGACGGAACGCAAATTAACATCTGAAAAATAATCGATATAATCTTTGCCGTTTACGAAAAGCAAGGCACTCTCTTCTTCTATGATATCGGTTGATTTTTTCGTGTATAAACGGACTCTGGCTATCGAATTTTTTCTGCGCCCGATAGCCTGATAGTATTTCTCTTTACCGTTGTTATTTTTCGGAAATTCTTGAATTTCTTTTTCTGTCGATTCTTGAATCGGTTCGCCGTGAACCTGCGGTTCGGTCTTACTCACCGCCTTGAGCTTGTCGAACGGCTGAATCGGCTTGCCCTGAACCTTGTTGAAAGGCTTGTCGGACGCTTGCCGAACCGGCGCTTCCCTGACCGGAAGCTTTGGGTTTTCTTTTTCCGTTGTTTTTTCTGCCACCTTGCGCTTACGGAAAACTGTAGTTTTTTCGTTTTTCTTTTTAGGCATTATGTTCAAATTTAAGATTTTTAATGATTTTGTCGCGGGATTTGTTTTTGGGCAACATTCTATAAACACTCTGCCTGATTACGCGCCGCGGGTCAGCAGCCCATAAATCCGAAAGTTTTTTTGTTTTTAACCCGCCTGGATAACCGGAGTAGTGATGGTAAACTTTATTTTCCAATTTATTGCCGGTGAATTTTATTTTGTTTATGTTTTTTATTTTTACTTCTATGTTTGGCAGAATTCTTGGATTATAAGAAGGTGAATTTTTGCCTCGCAGTAAAATTGCAATTTGCGTTGCCAGCCGGCCTAAAGATTGGTTTGTCGCGTCTATTTCGTAAGTCATAATATTTGGACTCAAAAGTATAAATATAAAGAAAAAAAAATTATTTAATCCATTCGACAAGTGTCATGGGGGCGCCATCGCTTTTCCGCCGGCCCAAGCCGGTTATTTTAACAAATCCCCCGCTTCTCGCACTAAAACTTTCCGCTAAAGACATCAATTTCTTGACCATTGGCTCGCTTAATTGCGCCAGCAACGTTTTTCTTGCCGATAGATTTTGTTTCTTGGCCTCGGTAAGCAATTTTTGAATTTGCGCAGAAAGGACCCGGGCTCTGGCGGCAGTCGTTTTAATCTTGCCATGGGCAATCAAGGCCGTAATCAAAGACCGAACGAAAGCTTTTCGTTTATTTTTGACTTGGCCAAATTTTTTAATATTGCCCCTACGCATTATTTTGATTTCTTTTTACTTTTGATTGAAGATTTTTTCTTGGTTTCCGCGGCTGGCTCGGTTTTTTCGATTTTTACTTCCGATATCATCTTAAAATGGTCAATCAAAATGTTGGCCGCATTCGCCAAAGCTTCTTCCGGTTCGATGGAACCGTCAGTCTCCACCTCCATGGTTATTTTGTTGAAATCTATTTTATCGCCCACCCGAACGTTTTCCGTATTGAAATTTACCGATTTAATCGGTGAAAAAATCGAATCAATCGCAATTACGCCAATGGCAAGTTTATCTTTCCGTTTTTGCTCCACAGATTCGTAACCGATGCCTTTTTGAATTTCCAGCTCCATATTGAATTCGGTTTTTTTATCGGTAATCATGGCAATGCGCTGGTCGCCGTTGATAATTTCGACATCCGACGTGAGTTTAATGTCCCTGGCCAAAATCTCTTTCTCCCCTTTCGCGGTTAAAACCAGCTTAATGGGCTCGGTTCCGTGCATTTTGAAACGGATTTTCTTCACATTTAAAATGATTTCTATCACATCTTCCAGTACCCCGGGAATGCTTGAAAATTGGTGGTCAACACCCTTGATTTTAATGGAACTTACGGCAGCTCCTTCCAAGGAAGAAAGCAAGACGCGCCTAAGCGGATTTGCTATGGTTGCGCCGTAACCGGGCATTAAAGGAGAAATTTCAAAAATTGCCCTGTTCCCTTCTTTGGACAATATTTTAATCGGTTCCGGTAGTTGAAACATTTTACCTTTCTACTTAATTACTAATTTTTACTAATATACTAATTTGTATATTCGTAATTATTCGTAATTGGCAGTAGAATTATCTGCTATAAAATTCAATTATCGCTTGTAAATCCTTGGTCTGCAGGCCGCTTTCAACCAAATCCGGCAGACTTGAGACTTTGGCCGACATTTTTTCCTTATCCAATTCAAGCCAGGCCGGAGATTCATATTTTTTCAGCCATTGTGGAGCCAAAGACAAAAAGAATTGGCTTTTTTTGCTATTTTCAAGAACCCCAATGGTATCGCCGATTCTGACTTCGTATGACGAGATATTTGTTTTCTTTCCGTTGACGGCAATATGACCGTGGCTCACCAACTGGCGGGCTTGGTCGCGCGATTGAGCCAAACCCATCCTGAAAACCATATTATCCAAACGGCTTTCCAATTTTTTGACGATAAGAGCGTAAGGGTCGCTTTTGGAAGCGGCGGCCAATTTTATATAAGCCTTGAATTGTTTTTCAAGGAGGCGATAGATATTTTTTATTTTCTGTTTGGCCCGCAGCTGCTGGCCGAATTCTGATAATTTTTTGAAACTGTTTTTACCGTGCACACCCGGCGGATACGGTTTCTTTATCGTGGCAGATTTCTGGGAATACGAACGCTCCCCTTTCAAATAGAGTTTTTCTCCCAGCCGGCGTTCTATTTTTTCTCTTGGTCCCGTGTAACGTGCCATATTTGTTTCTATACTCTTCTTGGTTTTGGTTTTCTGACTCCATTATGAGCTATCGGAGTATCGTCCATTATAGACAATATGTTCAGTCCCGTTCCAGCCAAACCTCTTATGGCCGATTCCCGCCCCGGTCCGACTCCTCGAACAATTATTTTTATATTTGTCAGATTAAATTTTTTAGCTTTCTCCACGCAGGTTTTGGCAACTAAATTTGCGGCATAAGGCGTTGATTTGCGGGCACCTTTGAATCCCAGGCCCCCAGCCGAACTCCAGGCAATAATATTTCCTTGTAAATCACCGACGGTAATTATCGTATTATTATAAGACACCAAAATGTGGGCAACGCCGTTAAGCACCTGTTTCTTGGCGGTATTTTTTGCAACAGAAACTGGACCAGTCGTCTGCTCATTATTGTCAATTTCTGTTTTTGTTATTATTTTTTTCTTACCCATGACATATTTTCTCTATGTTTTCTCCGATGACGGCTTTCTGCCGGAACCCATGGTCTTTCTTACGTTGCCCCGGGTCGTTCTTGAATTGACCCTGGTGCGGCCATGAATCGGCAGGCGGCGCGCGTGTCTCATTCCCCGCCAGGTGCCTATTTCTTTCAGTCTTTTTACGTTTTGTCCGACCTCTCTTCTTAAATCCCCTTCAACTTTATAATTTTTTTCTATTATCTTTTGAATTTTATTCAACTCATCCGAAGTTAAGTCTTTGGCTCTTTTGTCCGGGTCCACATTAGCAGATTGCAGAATTATCCGGCTGGAAGACAAGCCCACGCCATAAATATACGGCAAAGAGTATAATATTTTTTTATTATCCGGAATTACTATTCCTAATATGCGTGGCATTTGTTTAGAATTAACTTCTCTTTTTATCCCTGCCTTTGTTTATGTTTCGGATTTTTGCACAGACAATAAAGACGGTTTTTCCGCCTTACCAGCCTGCAATTACTGCACATTTTTTTAACTGAAGCTCGTACTTTCACGATAATTGTCCATGAGTGTAGCGAGTGGCTACAATTATCAGTGTCCGCCGAAGCTTTATGCGAAGGCGGACGGCTCATGTTTAATTTTTTACAACCTTCTCACTATTCTTCCCCTTTTGCCGTCCGGGCTTAATTCGACCGCTATCTGGTCTCCAATCATAACCTTTATGTGATTCAAGCGCATTTTACCAGCCAAATAAGCTAATATTTCTTGGCCGTTTTCCAGTTTCACCCTGAAGGTGGTATTAGGCAATGCTTCTATGACTGAGCCGGTAAGTTTTTCTTTTTGTTGATTGGTCAATTTTAAATCACCAAAACCACATTTTAAGTGGTTTTCAATATATTATCAAAAAGGCGCAAGGTCCACCACTTAGAAATCATGGGACCGCCTTAAAACTCCTGATTTATCAACGGCAGTTAATGTTAGCAAATCGCAGAAATAAAGTCAAGGACGCCTTTCATGGGGTTAGTCATAAACCAAATTCAATTTTATTTTATCTTGGTTTTTGGACATTTTTTTAACCCAAAAAGGCGATAAAAGCACTTTGGCCCCCCGAATCTCCGGCAGATTTTTAAAATAGTCTTTTATTTGATTTTCATTCTTGCCAAGCAGGTCGGTTATTATTTTCTGCTCGTTGACTTTCAAATAAGCGTCGCCGCCAACGCGAGCAGTAAATTCCAGAACATCCAAACCGCTTAATGAAACTTTATCGAAACTGACCGTTAATTTCTCCGGCAAAATGATAATGTCGCCGTTTTTTTCCGCATATTGTTTTATAAGTTTGTTTAAATCATCTTGCCGAAAACCGACTGTTTTAACGGAGGCTGAAACCGTCATGGTAAAATTTTCCGCCGCTTCATCCGATTTGGCGCTTGATTCAGAACCGTCCACTTTTACTGCCGCGGCATTTATGATTTTCAAGTCAGATGCTTCATTGGCCAGCGCCTCTTCAGTTAATTTCTTTGCTTCAGCGGTTAAAATCGCCAAAGCATCGTCATAATCTGCTTCGGTAACTACTTTGGCCATACCGCTTGCTCCACCTTTTATCGGTTCCGTAGATTGGCCGTAAAATTTACCATATCGGTCCTGGTCGTTCCTTTCCTTAAAGGCCGGGATGGTAAATTTCGATGGAGCAATATTATAAAGCGGCCCGGCCTTATCGGCAATTACCTCTACCTCGATGCCGCCGGGAATGATTTTCCCGTTTTCCACTTTTGTGCCCGGAACAACGATAGTTTTAAGAGTCCTAAAAATCAAACCTTCCGGCGATTCAAATCGCGTAGTGGCTATCAAAGTTTGCGGAGTGGTGCCGTATTCGTTGTAAACGGTAATTTTGCCCCTGGCTTTTTGGGCGACTTCTCGTTCGCCGGTAGCGTTGAAAGTGCGATTGGCGTTTTTTCGAATGTTGAAAAGCTGACCCGGTATTTTATTAAAGGCGAAATCGACGGCCGGAAATTGGGCCGAAGCGGTAATCTTAAGCCGAAAATCAAGTTTTTGTTTTTGGGGACTGATTTCTATTTTCGCGCTGCCGGGCAAAACAGAAACAAACGCAAGGAGAAAAATCGTCGCCAACGCTCCCAAGAACCAAAATATTTTTCTGCCGCCGCTAACATTCTTTAGAATATTTTTAAATCGTAAATTTTTCGGCAGATTGAAATTTGAGAAATAACCTCCGCCAGAACGATTAAATTCTTTGTCCTGTCGGCGGCTCGCGAACTGCCAAACTCCGGTTATCCGGTCGGCTTTTTCTTCGGCCTGGTCCCGACTTTTGATGTCGAGAGAGACGGGCTTTTGTTTTTTTTGGGTGATTTTCAAATTAACGCCATTTTGTTCCGGATTTATAATATCGCTCAGATTGCGGTTGGTTTTGCTCGGCGCGGCGGCAGCAATAATTTCAAAACTGTTTTCAACTTTTTCCGTGTTTGTGTTTTTAAACGGTTGGGCAAATTCGTCGGACTCGTCCGCTTCGTCTTTATCGGGGGTATCGCTATCGTCATCATTATCATCCGGCTCATCGGAAAGCGGTTTGTTTTGTCCGACCGAGTCTCCGTTTTCTTCTTTGGTGTTTTCTTCTTTTTCTTCCAAATCAAACGGTTCATTATCTTCATTGCCGATGCCGTCGTCATCGTTTGTCGGCTCAATCTGATTGACAAACTGGACATTTTTAACAGGCGGACTGTTTTGTAAGTTGCCCGCCTTTGGCATCAAAATGTCGAAATCATACTGCTTGGCCAAATCATTGATTTCCGGATTGGAACATAGAAGCGAGACCGTTTTTTCAAATTTTTTTGCTTCGTTTTGAAGGATAATAAAATGGCTCTCGTCTTTAAGAGCGTTGGTTTTCTTGGGTAAAACAAAAATCACCTCTTTGGCGGAAGTATTTTTAAAAACATCTAAAATTTCCTCAAACTTATCGTCTCTTAGAACATTGATTATTTTTGTTGAGGGCATTTAATTTATTATAACACAATTATTATTAACAGACATAGCTTTTGGCAAAGCGAGGATTGGGAAGGTAATCACAAGGGTAATCACAAGGTCTGTCCTTGTTTTGTCCTTGTTTGCTGCATTGTTTGCGTTGTTTGCACTTTGACCTTTCTCGCTCAAGCATCAGCTACTTACACAATCAACCGGCGGAGGATGTGCCGTCTTTTTGAATAAGTTCTCGCAGGCCAGGATAAACAAGGGATTTCTTGCAAGAAATCCCTTGTTTATCCTAAACGGCCGAGCAGATTGAAAAAAGACGGCGCTCCGAAGCACGGAGGAGGTTGTAGGATGCTTCGAAACATGGAAAAGGGGCGGGGGCGGAGCGCTATTCTAAAATTTTCAGAACCTCTTTAACTGATTTTGTTGTCATAAGTTTGGTTCGGATATTTTTGGCGCCATTCCATCCCGAAATATACATTTTGAAAAATTTTTTCATAATGGCGAAATTTCTTGTCTCGCCGTAAGTTTTATCAAAAAGCTTAAGATGTTTTATCAAAAGAGCGATTTTTTCTTTTGGTTTAATTTCAGCCGGATTTTTATCGGGATTAAAAAACCATGGATTGGCAAAAATTCCCCGTCCGACCATTATGCCGTCGAGATTGTACCGCTTGGCTTTTTCTTTGGCGTCAGCCAATAAGCTGATATCGCCGTTGCCGATTATCAAGGTCTTATGTCCCGATTTTTTAACAATTTCCGCCGCTTCGCCGATTAAGTCCCAATGAGCCGGAACTTTGGACATTTCTTTTCTCGTCCGGCCGTGAAGAATTATCGCCGCCGGTTCGGCCTTCAACAAACAAGGAATCCATGTTTCAATATCGGATTTATTAAACCCGATGCGGGTTTTAACGGAAACCGGAAGCTTGCCGGCTCCCCTTTTAGTTTCGGTGATGATTTTTTGGGCCAGTTTAGGAGTTTTAATAAGCGCCGCGCCGGCGCCTTGTTTCTCAACCTTTTTGTCGGGACAGCCCATATTGATATCAATCCCGTCAAAACCGAGTTTTTGGGCCAACTTGGCGCATTTATAAAAATTCTTCGGTTTTGAACCGAAGAACTGGACCACAATCGGCCGTTCAATTTTTTTGTTGAATTTAAGCGTCTTTAAAAGGTTTTTTTTGCCTTCCGAACAAAGCCCGTCGCAGGGTACGAATTCCGTAAAGAAAACATCCGGCGCTCCGCAATGAGCCACAATTTGTCTAAAAACCGTATCGGTGACATCCGCCATCGGCGCCAGCATAATTATCGGTTTTTTTAATTTTGTCCAAAAACCTTTAACCATAGAATTCACATCATATCAAACTTCTATCCCCTTTTTTGTAAGAACCGAAACTATTTATTCTATCGTAGCTCTGATTCTGCGCACACCCGCCGAGACGGCCTCTTCTTTGGTGATTTTGAATCGGCCGATTTCGCCGGTATGAGTGACATGCGGTCCGCCACAGAATTCTTTGGAAAAGGTCATATTATCAGTCCCTATTGAATATACGTCTACGCTGTCGGGGTACTTCGCCTTAAAGAAGTGCAAGGCGCCGGTTTTGAGTGCTTCTTCATAAGACATGGCCTGTCGGGTCACGGCGTAATCAGCTTTTATCGCGCCGTTTACTTCGTCTTCCACGGATTTAATTTCTTCCGGCGTTAATTTGCGCGGAAACGAAAAATCAAATCTTAATCTTTCAGCGGTAATATCCGAACCGGCTTGGGTTATTTCGTCGCCTAATAATTTTCTCAAGGCCGCTTGCAAAAGATGCGTTGCCGTGTGCAATCCGGTAACTTTCTTCAATTCTTCCTCATTCCCCGCTTTTAATTCTCCGGTATCCAAAACCAAACCGTGCCCGCCGAATTTTTTTTCCGAACTGGCTCTGGATTTTTCCTGATGTTCTTTGAATTTGGCGTCAAATGATTCGCGACTAAGAGCCGAGGTTTTTATTCCACCAAGCTCTTTTATTATTTCATAGGGCAGACCGAAACTTTCGTAAAGCCGAAATGCGGAAACAGCGTCTATGTTTTCAGTTTTTTCTAATTCACGCAGACCATGTTTTAATGTTTGTTGGAATTTTTCATTTTCTCGTTCAAATTCATTGATTATTAAATCGGCGTTGAGCTCTTTATAATAATTTCCGTAAATTTCCAAAATCTTGGCAAAAATATCGTGCATCAAAGTAATATCTGTCTTGGCGATGAAATTATAGGTAATGATTCGGCGCATTAAACGGCGCAAAACATAACCCTGTTCTTTGTTGGATGGTCTGATGCCGTCGGCAATCATAAAAGCAATCGCTCGCGAATGGTCGGCGATTATTCGCTTCACCCGCATCTCAAGTCCTGATGGCGTAAGCGTTAAAATCGGTTTTAATAAATCGGCTTCAAACACGGTGGGAACTTTTTGAGAAACCATGGCCAATCGTTCCAACCCCATGCCGGTGTCTATGCCAGGCGAGGCGAGTTTTTCAAGCCGAGCCTGCCCTTCCGAAGCTTCACGCGAAGGAGGGCGGCAATAATATTGATTAAAAACTATATTCCAAATCTCAACCGCCTGCCCTGAGCCATCAGTCGAAGGGTTGACATATATTTCAGTGGTTGGGCCGCAGGGACCCTCTTCTCCCGTCGGTCCCCAAAAATTATCAGCTCGGCCAAATTTCTTAACCACAATATTTGGGTCCAACGATTTCCAAATTTGTTCAGATTCGTCATCGGCGGGAATTACCTGCCCCGAGCTTGTCGAAGGGTTCTCTCCTCCAAAAACAGAAACATAATCAATCTTCAACCCCATTTCTTTGGTGATAAATTCATGAGCGTATGCGATTGCTTCTTTCTTAAAATATCCGCCGAACGAAAAGTTGCCGAGCATCTCAAAAAAGGTCAGATGCCGTTCGTCTCCCACCTCGTCAATATCAGAAGTCCTGACGCATTTTTGGATTGAGGCCGCGTTTAAGGAACCGAAATCGCGCATCGCATCAGCTTGGTTGGTATAATAGGGTTTGAATTGCTGCATTCCGGCCGTTGTAAAAAGAACCGAGGGGTCGTTCGGCAAAAGCGAGCTTGAGGGTATGATTTTGTGTTCCCGTTCTTCGAAAAACTTTAAAAACTTTTCTCGTATTTCTTGGCGGGTCATGATGATAATTTAACAAAATAAAAGGCAACAAACAAGATAAATTGTTGCCATTGACCACCTCTTTACAAAAATAATATATTTTGATTTCTTTAAATAAATGTTCGTTTAAATCAAGGAGGGCGCAATGGCTGTTATCAGAGTAACCGGCAATATCGGTTCGGGCAAAACCACTTTATGCAAAAAATTGGCCGAATTTCTGAGTTATGAATACCATAGTGTCGGCGCCTTAATACGAGAAATGGCCACCGAAAGAGAACAGACCGTTGAAGAATTTTATTCTTGGTTGGCCACAGAACCGCAAATGGAAAAAGAAATCGATATGCTTCTGGAAAATTTGATGTTCGCGAAAGACAACCTTGTGATTGACGGCCGGATGGCTCCGTTTGGCGCCTGCGCTTTTCAGAAAATCAATATTTTGCTGAAGGTGGGCTGTGAGGAGGGAGCCAGGCGGTGTCAAGAACGACCGGAAAACCAAAACAAGACTATTCATGAATTGATACGACTCAATGAAGAACGGGAAGAAGCGGAAAAAAACAGATACCGAAAGCTTTACGGAATAGAAAATCATCTCGATGAAAACCGCTTTGACATAGTCATTGATACGACTCATCTGACTAAAGCAGAAGGACAAACAGAATTAATCTCGGCAGTTTTCAGTTTTTTGTCGCTTGCGGCTCTAAATTGAACGGAAACATTCACCAGAGCCAAGATAGTACCTATCCGGCAGTATATTGTGCCGGATTTTTAATTTTTAACAGTTTGCTTGTATTAAATCTGGGGGATTAGAGAGAATTGAACTCTCGCCCGCACTTCCACAGAGTGCTGTGCTAACCGTTACACCATAATCCCCATCTTTTATAACTTTTATACTGATAACGGGTATATTTTATCATATTTCTTACTTTTTGTGAATCAAAAACTCCCAGCCAACATTTACGAAGTTGCGGCGGGAAGTTTTGGTTTGTGAGTTATCTTTAATTTCCCAACAGGAATCTTACAAAAGCGCCGAGATATTGATTGTTGAGAAATGAGCTTGGCGGAGGTTCGGGGGCGGGAGCGGGAGCAGATTCGGCCGGAGGAGGCGGCGGGGGGGCTATTTCCATTTGCGGTTGTTGTTCAGCCGGCGGCATAGTTTGCGGCATCGGTTCGGCTTGTTGGAATTGTTCGTTGGGCATTTGTTCACCGCTAAATTCTTCGGGTAATCTAAATTCTTGCGGGGACTCTTGCGGGGACTGCCCTTCTATATTTTGAGGCGGCTGGGACGGAATAAACTCACCGCTATTTTGCTTAAACTCACCTTCAACGGGAGGCATTCCTTCCCGGGGAAATTCCCGAGGCATTCTTTCGTCCGGTTTCATTTCTCCTTGAAACGGAGGTTCTTGTCCTTCTTGGCCGGAAGGAAACGGCCGTCTTTGTTCAAATTCTCCGGGTGAACCGAACGGCCTTTGTCCGTTTTCAGAACCGCGACCGCCGCCGCAGGCTTCGGGATTTTGCGAGCAGTATTTTTGACATTCTTCAGGCGTGGAACAGCCCCCCGGACCTTGGCGAAACTCCCCTTCTCTCCCTGGTTCTCCCGGAGGGGGCGGCATTCCCTCTCTGTCACGCATTTCTCCTTCCGAAGGCCGGGGCATTTTTTTGAAACAATTTTGAATTGCGTCCCCCAACTGCGGTCCCGGGGTCAGTTCTCCCGCTTGGATTTTATTGATGGTTTCTTCTCCGAGAGAGGACCTCAAACAATCTTTGGCTTCGCTCGGCATTTGATTGATGTCTTCGCGCATTCGCCCCATCCCCTCTTTCATTTTTTTCAGTTCTTCTTCCGGAATCATGCCGTTTTCTTCGGCAAACTTAAAACATATTTCTTGATTGTCTTTGTTGTTGCAAAACGCTTCGCATTCTTCTTTACCTTTGCATCCGCCGGGGCCTTTACCTTTTGTTTTGCGCGCCATTTCTGCGTCTTTTTCGCTCATAAATCCGGCGGCCGCGGCAAACTCGGTGCATTCTTCAAAATGCTCGTCGCTTTGACAATAGCTATCGCATTCCTCTCTCCCTCTGCAATTCGGCGGTTTGATTCCTTTTTTAATCGCCGAAAGCATTTTTTGGGCATCTTCCTTTTCTGATTCGGGCATAAAACCGGCTTCAACGGCGAAAGTCATGCAGGCCTCCATGTTATCGGGCTGTTGGCAATAGGCATCGCAAGCCTCTTTTCCTCTGCAGGGCGGCGGTTTGAATCCTCTTTTGATGGCCTGCAACATTTTTTGCGCATCTTCTTTTTCTTTTCCTTCCATCAACCCTGCTTCTGCCGCAAAAGCTACGCACTCTTCCATGTGTTCCGGCGCTTCGCAATAACTGTCGCATGCTTTTTTACTGCCGCAAGCGGGCGGCTTAGCGCCCCGTCTAATTGCGTCCCGAACTTTTTGAGCTTCTTTTAATTCTTCTGGCGGAAGAAAATCATTTTCTTCGGCAAAAGCTATACATTCTTCAATGTGCGAAATGTCATTGCAATATGTTTCACAGGAATCTTTTCCGGTGCATCCGCCGGGGCCTTTATCGCCGGCGGCGGAGAATTTTTTGGCCATGGCCAGTTCCTCTGATGACATCAGGTTATTTTTCTCGGCAAAGGCAAGACAGGCCTCGGTATTTTGAGGTTTATCGCAATAACTTCGGCAGTTTGCTTCGCTGGTGCAGTTTCCGAGTTCCGGAACGGGATACTGGATATCAGAAATATCAGCCAGCGCTTTTTGGATAATAACAAAAGACAAGAACCCCAGACCTATAAAAAGAATGATGAATGGAAGTTTATTTGTTCTCATTATTTAAACGGATTGGTTTTAATATCCGAAAAAGGATTGGCTTCGCTTAAGGGATTGACATCGGGTTTATTGTCCAAAGGATTAATGGCCGGCAGATTTTCAGCCGGATTACCGGTTTTTTGATAAAGGTCGCTTCCTATTCCGGCAGGTTTTTCAACCGGAGTTTGGGCTGTTTTATATTTTTGCCATTGCAAAAATCCAAAAATTGCCGCTACGGCAACAATTAAAACAATAAGATATAATTTGAGATGGCCACTCATTCAGTTAATTTTAATATTTAGCGCAGTTGACGTAAAGTTGATAATTAACAGTGTCGCTAAAAGTTTTACTTTTAACAAATTTTATGATAAAATTTGTTAAAAAATCCCCTTGTAGCTCAATGGATAGAGCAACGCTCTTCTAAGGCGTTGATGAGGGTTCGATTCCTTCCAAGGGGACACTTTAGAAAATATCGGGGCGTAGTGTAACGGTAGCACGAGTCCTTTGGGAGGATTTAGTCCGAGTTCAAATCTCGGCGCCCCGACCATTCAAGACATTTCAAATTTTCAGGGGAAAGAGTTTGCTCGCTCGCCCCAAGAAATTGGAAATTATGGTAAAATAATTTTATGAAACTCGGCATAATTCTCCAATCAAATAAATCGGAACACGCGTGGAATACCTTCCGCCTCGGAATCACCGCGCTCAAAGCAAATCACCAAGTAGAAATTTTCTTGATGAGCGAGGGTTCGGAATTGGACACTATTCCCGACACCAAAGATTTTGATGTTTCAGCAAAAGTAGCGGAATTCAAGGAATTGAAAGGAAAAATCTACGCTTGCGGCACTTGTCTTAAAGTGCGCGGCAAAGAAGAAAACAAGATTTGCCCCGTTGCCACGATGTCCGATTTATTAAAAATGATTGAAAGTTCGGATAAGGTTTTAGTTTTTGGCTGATTTAACAAATGCGATAATGATTCAAGCGCATGGCGAAGACGGCGAGGAGCAGATTCACATAGTGGTAAAATAGCGACATGGAAAATTTTAAAAAAAATGAATGGATTCTGCGTGTTGCCGTTGCCGGCGAGTTTGTTGGTCATAGCGTTTTCGCGCTTCAAGGCAAGAAAGCATGGATTGCGATTCTCGCAGTCTGCCCAAGCAATGTCCACGGGTCGGTAAATTTCTTAATTTCCGAACGAGACACTGGAAGCATAGTCTCCTCGCTTTAAATTTGTTAAGGTTCTGTTCTGTTTAGTTATTGCTTTTTAATAATTTTTGTCAATGTATAAGTGGGGCTTTTCCAAGGAAATAAATTAAAACCGTCCTTTGTCAAAATGGTTTTAGTTTAATCAGAGCGGGTAGCGGGATTTGCACCCGCGCATTCACCTTGGAAGGGTGATGTACTGCTACTATACGATACCCGCTTATTACCGCAATCTTATCAAAAATTTTTCTTTTTGAAAAGAAAAAACCTGGCACTTTCCATCTTGCTTGACTAAATACGGTTTATTATTATACCGTCAAGGCAGTAACATTGCTCATTTAAAACGAGGGGATTATGACCCAAAAACGATTCGGAACATTTTTATTTGTTTTCCTTGTTTTTAGTTCATTCCTATCCGCCCAAGAAACACAGCCCTTCAACTTCGTTCAGGACAAGCCGGCTACCCAGACACAGCCAGCCGCGCAGACTCAGCCCTTTGACGGCGCTCAGGGCAAGCCCTCGCCCCAAACCCAACCTCGTGAAATACCCCAGACACAATCGGAAATTTGGCCAAAAAAGAAAATACGGGAATTCGCGTTGACCATCGGCGTATCGGCATTTTCCTCATTGCAACCATGGAATTCTCCCACCCGGCAAAACGAAAGATTGCGGCAAACCGGTTTTATTGCCGGCGCTGGCATGCACAGTACCACTGGCTTCGCGATTGGACAAATAGTGTCCACGCCAAAAAACAAAAACAATTATTTTGGAACGAAAATATCCGCCGGGAAAACCCTGCGGAAAATTGGCGGTGTCGGTTTTGGAGCCGGTATTCGTTATTGGTACGCTAATCAAAAACAAGAAGTTGCGACAAATGATTTTTGGCAGGTTTACGCTGTAGACAAGTGGCACGCCGGATTTCTTTCGGTTAATGCCGCTTTCGGGAAATTTAACGGTTCAAGAGCGCAGATAAGCGCATTAGTCGGTTCCATTTATGCCGCCACGACTGCGGAAGTATATTCCGGCGGAAAACAAGTCGGAGTCGGCCAATTAAGGGAAGCGTTCATTCCGGCTTACGGCGGCGAGGTTTCCGGCAAACTGCAAATATGTTGGGAACTGACGTTCACCGGTTCTGTCCTTTATGTCGGCGCGCCACCCGCAAATTTTTCCGGCCGCCAAAACACCATGATTCCGCGCACGAATACTGTTCTTTCTTTGGGCGCCGATTATGTTTTGCCTTTCAAATTTTTTGGCAGGACCACCGGAACCGGAGTTCAATCAACCTTTTATGTTTCTAAGCAAGAAATTCCAATCGTAAAACGAGGTATTACTGTTTATTTTTCTGTTTTCCCTTGATTGATGAACCCCCTCGTTTAACATATCAATTCCAAACAAAATAAAAACCCTCTTGCCGTTTGGCAACAGGGGGCTTTTTTTTCGGATTAAAATTACGGAATCCGAAAATATTCCGCGAGGTACCGGATGAGCCCGGTATGCGAAACTGGATTCCATTCCGGCAAATTCTCGGGGTACAATCGCAGGTCAATGGGGCAAGCCGGAGGATAAGCAACCCAGCTTTCAAACATCAGGCGGTCCGGCATTCCCACAGCCGACTTCAGCTCCACCGCCAATGGGATTGCCCCGATAGCCGGTGTGCGCTGTTTGCCGCAACCGTCAATGGTCGGCTGGTCAACACCATAGGCGTAGGTTTCATTAGAGCTTCCTTCGTCGCCGATGATGTTTATTCCAAAGCTGATTTCATTGTCGCGACAAAATTGTTGCAGGTCTCGGAGTTCTGCATTTACATCCAGACCCAGTTGCCAGGCATAAAAATGATCAAAATCCAAAGAAAAAAACGGTACCGGTACGCCCTTGCTTTTCAAGAGCAACAACAATCTCTGAATCTCTTTGGTGCTATAGTCGGGCAGTTCGCTGACATAAGGCCAAGGCTCCCAGAATCCGATTTGCACATCCGGATATTTGTCGTGAATTGCATCCACGAAAATTTTTAATTGATCGGCAACCTGCTCCTCCGTAAAATTGCAAGTATCCAGTCCCCAATCCCAATGCTTTGGCATTCCGCCGGCAAACGACTCATCTATTGTGATATAATCAACTCGTCCACCGTACTTGACAACATTGTCTATCGCTATAAGCACCGGATTTACCGCTCGCATAATGTCGTCGCAACTCCAGGCTTTAACAGCACCGCATTCCAAATTGATTTTTATTCCCTGGTCATTGAGCCACTTGAACGGCCCGCCAGGCACGGTGCTTTGGCTTAAAAAATTCGCCAAAACATTGGGACCGACCCTGGTGTATATGCCTTCCGGGGTGCCATCAAGATGCAGATCTAAAAACCCGAAAACAGTAATTTGTTTTCTTGAGGCTTCCCATTCTTCCGGATGCTGGAACAGCCGAATCATATCTTTCGACCCGCCATTGGGTGAATACCAAACCTCCATCGTTTGGGCTTCGCTCATCGCATTGAGCGCATAATAAGCCACGCTGGCCGGCAAAGCGTTAACAACAGGAAGAGCCGCAAAAAATACTACAAAAACAACCGCCATAATGCTTCGCATATTTCCCACTCTTTTTTTGTTAAGATGCTTATCTTGGATATACTACTCTTTAAAAAAATAAGCAAACTTGCGCACTAATCGGTCATAAATGATGTGGACCGGCGGCTAAAATTAAAAAGCCGCGTGGAACAAATATTCCCCAAGCGGCTTCGCCCTATGGCCGTACCGGCTCAATCCTTTAATAATTTTTGCAGTTCGTCCTTGGCTAATTCAGTTCCCAGTTTTACCGCTTTAGTGATGTCGCCGGGGGCAAAATCTATTGCAGTAAGCGTTTCTGGAATCCTTTCAACGTAAACAATCACTACCCTCACCGGTTTAGTCGCTCCCTGGAAAAGATACGATAAGCCTGTTCCGGCCAATTTTATCATTTTACGAACAAGCCAATTACCATCCCGCAATTTGGCCAACAGCCGGTTTTTGGTGTCTAATTCCATCCGGTCACGTAAACGCGCGACTTCTTCGCTTTCTATTTTATATAAACCGGATTCGTGCACTTCCATAAAAAGCGGCAACCACGGAAAACGCCTGGCCAGAAAACTATCCGGCGAAAAAGCCATCGACTTATAGTGTTTCGGCCGCGAAAAAATTACAAAAACGGTGTCGCATCCGCATCGCCCGACTTGTTTCAAGTTGATGTAGCCGCCATCGGAATATCGCCTGCCGTCCACAACCGACGCCTCAAAGAACGGCAGCAAACTAGCGGAGGCTATGCATAACTGACGCCATTTTTCATGGTATTCCTGAAAAAGAAGGTTGCGATTGGAAAAAATCTTCTGCGTCCGGTCTTCGTGGTCAAAAACACAAATATCAAAATCTATCGGCGAGGTAATGGTTTTTCGGGGGTTGTAATTTCGCAAAAGGCTTTCCAGTCCGGATTTATCCATCAGGGATTTTCCGGCAAACAACAGTTTTTTGCCAAAGTCAAACTTTGAAAAACGGAAAACTGCCTGCGGACCGGCCCGTTCCAGGGCCAAAAGCAATTGCTCCACTTCTTCCGCTTTGCGCGCCAGCTCCGCCTGGCACTGTGCCTCGGAAAGCTTGGCAAAAGGCAGAACCGGAGCCGAAACGCCGACCAGATGGTCAATTCTGACCCCCCGGCGTATTAACTCTTTTACAAATCCAAACTGCACCGCCACACGAAATCCCCCGCCGGTGGCAAAGATGCCCACTTTACCCAAACTGTCCGGATGGCGCATAATTTTCCTCCGTTATCCTCACAAATTGTCAAGAACTTAATTTAGATTAAAGCATTGTGCCAAGTAAAAATCAAGAACCCCCATTAACGATGTCGAACATCGTTAATGGGGGAAGATTTATTTTCAATCAAAAACCCGCGGCCGCGGGTTTTTGATTGATGCACCGACTGAATTCAGCCGGCATCTTTTTTCAAATAGTCCTATTTGATGGCTTCTTTCAATACTTTGCCGGCCGTAAACTTTGGTTTCTTGGAAGCCGGAATATGAACGGCTTCTCCCGTTCTCGGGTTTCTTCCTTCTCTGGCTTTCCTGTCGGAAACTTTAAAAATACCGAAGCCGGTGATATTAACTTTCTCTCCCGACCTTAACGCTTTGGTGACCTCGTCAACAAAAGCATCAAGCCATTCAAGGCCTTGTTTCTTGGAAACACCCATTTTATCGGCTAATTTCTGGGCGAACTTAATTTTTGTTATTGCCATACGCGCACCTCCCTTCTTTTGCCCTCCGAAGCTTTATGCGAAGGAGGGGTTTTGTCTAATTTATCCATTCTCTATGATTTTAAATGAAAATGCAAGTAAATTGTGGATTTATACTACCTGGCATATTCTATTGCTCTTGTTTCCCTGATTACGTTTACTTTGATTTCTCCGGGATATTTCATTTCTTCTTCAATTTTTCTGGATATGTCTTTGGCTAATTTTATGGCTCCCAAATCGTCAATTTTCATTGGCGTAACGAATATTCGCAATTCCCGTCCGGCTTGAATGGCATATGATTTTTCCACGCCTTCAAACGAACCGGCAATTCTTTCCAGGTCCTCAAGCCGTTTTAAATAGATTTCAACCGTATCTCGCCGCGCTCCCGGCCGGGCTCCGGAAATGGCGTCAGCCGTTTGAACAATGCGTGATTCAAGGGTGGCATAGGGATATTCTTCGTGATGAGCCTCCATGGCCAAAATAACTTTTGCGTCCATCCCGAATTTTTGCAGAATTTTTCTTCCTATTTCAACGTGGGTGCCCTGGACTTCGTGGTCTACCGCTTTGCCGATGTCGTGAAACAAGGCGCCTTTTTTGGCCACAGCGACATCGGCGCCGAGTTCGGCGGCCAGCATTCCGGCGACATGAGCCATTTCAATGGAGTGAAGCAGAACATTCTGACCGAAACTGGTGCGAAAAGCCAGACGGCCGAGCAGATAAACCAATTTGGGGTCCACCGCTCCGGCGCCGATTTCAAATAAAGCCGCTTCGCCCGCTTCTTTTATTTTTTCGTTGATTTCATTATGGGCTTTTTCAACTGTTTCTTCTATTTTTGCCGGATGAATGCGCCCGTCAGCTATTAGTTTATCTATCGCCAACTTGGCTATCTGGCGTCTTACCGGGTCAAAGCCGGATACGACCAAGGCCTCGGGCGTATCGTCAATAATAATATCCACGCCGGTTAGACGCTCGATGGTCTTTATGTTGCGCCCCTCTTTGCCGATGATTTTTCCTTTCACTTCGTCGGAAGGCAGACTGACAACCGTCGTGGTGGCATCGGCAATGTGGGAAGAAGAATACCTTTGAATGGCGGTCGTAAGAATTTCGCGGGCTTTTTTGTCCAATTCTTCACGGTTTTGCCGTTCGAGTTTGATGAGTTTCTCGTAAAATTCGTTTTTATATTCTTCCTCAACTTTATTTATCAATTCTTGTTTGGCTTCATCCTGCTTCAACCGAGATATTCTCTCCAATTCTTCCACCTGCTTTTGCCGGTCCTGCTCAAGGGAAGTTTTAACGGAAACCAGCTCTATTGCTTTTGACTTGAGATTTTCTCTTTCGGTTCCCAGTTCTTTTTCTTTCTGCTCAAGCTCGCCTTCTTTGCGAGTCAAAATATTTTCTATTCTGGCAAGTTGGACATTTCTTTCTTTTTCTTCTTTCTTGGCGTCTTCGAGCACCTTAATGGCCTTATTTTTGGCTTCAATAAGGATATCTTGAGACTTTGATTTTGAGTCGGCTAAAAGCGCTTGAGCTTTTGATTCGGCCTGACTAACCCTGACGCTGGCTATGAGCTGTCTGATTAAATAGCCGGCGGTCAAACCGGCAAACAACGCCAAAACCGCCTCGATGCGAGGGTCTAATCCTAAAAACATATTGGTTTGAAGTTAAGTTCATCGTGTATAAGTCGTCGGCAAAAGACGGCTTTATATAGATTACCAAACTAAGGTTAAAAGCAACTTACATTATCAGTATAGCAAAATTTAAAAATTCTGGCAAATTCAGCGGATAATTGTTGCTTTACACTTTGGACTTTTGACTTTAAACTTATTGTTATGCGTCCTGTCGTTCTCACAATTTTAGACGGATGGGGATATTCAAAGCAGAAATTCGGCAATGCCATTTTAAACGCGAAAACTCCCAATCTTGATGCAATTCAAAGAAACTATCCTTCATTGCTTCTGCAGGCCTCCGGCGTGGCGTCAGGAATGCTCTGGGGAGAGCCGGGCAATAGCGAGGTCGGCCATTTAACCGCCGGCGCGGGCAGGGTTGTTTTCCAATATTTAAGCCGCATCAGCAAAGCAATTGATAACGGCGAATTTTTCAATAACGAGGTCCTGTTGAAAGCCGTCAACCACGTAAAACAAAACGGTTCCACTCTTCATTTGGCCGGACTTCTTACTTCCGGTTCGGTACACGCTTATTTCAACCACCTCACCGCGCTTGTGGATTTTGCCAAGAAAAACAACATTCAAAATCTCAAATTGCATTTATTTACCGACGGCAAGGACTCCGGCCTTAAGGAAGCGCCCGTTCTCATAAAAAAATTAGAAGATTATTTGATAAAAACCGAAATCGGTAAAATAGCCACAGTCATCGGAAGAAACTTTGCCATGGACAGAGATAACAATTGGAATTTTACCAAGATGACCTATGATTTGATGACGGCCGGTGCGGGTCAAGAAACGTCGGATATTTATAAAAAATTGGATGAATATTATACCGGCGGATTACACGATTCCGAAATTCCAGCGACAGTGATTGATTCGTCGGGAACAATCAAAGCGCAAGACGCTTTGATATTTTTCAATTTCAGAGAAGACAGCATGCGCCAAATAACAAGAGCTTTTGCGGAAGATAATTTTAGCGGCTTTGAAAGACCCAAGATTCAAAATTTATTTGTTGCGATGTTTACTCCCTACCTTGAGGGGCCTGATTATAATGCCGCGTTTTCCATTCCCAAAATAGAAAACGGCCTTGCCGAAATTATCAGTAAAAATGGCAAAAAACAGCTGCATATCGCCGAAACGGAAAAATACGCCCATGCCACTTATTTCTTTAATTGTTTGAATAACAAGCCGTTTGAAGGCGAAACCGATGTTTTTATCAAATCAGATAAAAATCATCTTGAAAAACCGGCGATGCAAGCCAATGAAATAGCCGACAAGGTGGTTGAGAGCATAAAAAACAACGCCTATGATTTTATTATTTTAAACATCGCCAACGCCGATGTTATGGCGCATATCGGCAAACTGGAGCAGGTCGTTCAGGGCATTGAGGCGGTTGATTCTGCGATTGGTAAAATAAAAAACGCGGTTTTGGAAGCAGGCGGCGCTTTACTGATTACCGCAGACCATGGAAACGCCGAAGCTCTCGTATATAAAGGCACGGGAGAAGAAGAAACTGAACACAATCAAAATCCGATTCCGTTTTATTTGGTGGCCGGGGAATATGAACGCGTCCGCTCCGATGAAGAAATAACGGCATCAATGGATAAGCCGTCAGGTTTTCTTTCCGATGTCGCGCCTACCGTTTTAGAACTGCTGGGTCTTCCCAAACCCTCCGAAATGACCGGAGACAGTTTGCTGGGACAGATTGTGCCGTAGAAAGCTCCGCCCCTACCCCTTCCTTTTCAATATTTCAAAGCGCCTCACAATTTAACGAGTTATTCAATAATCCCCCCTCCCAACATTTCCTTGCCGTGATAAAACACCGCCGACTGGCCGGAGGTAATGGCGCGCTCGGGCTGTTTGAAGATGAGTTCGCCGTTCTTTTTGAGGATGGCTTTTTTTAACGGCGCGCGATAGCGTGTCCGGACTAATAATTCCGTCGGAAATTTCGGCGCGCCGGTAATCCAGCTTATATTTGTTATCTTAGCTTTTCTGCCGGATAAGTCTTTTTCCATTCCGACGAAAATAATATTTTTCTTTATGTCTTTGGCAACAATAAAATACGGCCCCCCGCCAAGACCAAGATTCAAGCCATGTCTTTGACCGATGGTATAGTAATATACACCGTCATGTCGTCCCAATTCTTTGCCTTTTAAATCAAAAATTTTGCCCGGTTTCGGCTTGATGTAATTTTTTAAAAAGTTTTTCATGTTCAGCGGGCCGATAAAACATACTCCCTGGCTGTCTTTTTTGTCATGATTAGGCAAGCCGAATTTTTTCGCCAATTTCCTTACCTCCGGTTTAATATAATCCCCTATCGGAAATAATGTTTTCGCAAGATGTTTTTGCGTAAGAGTCCAAAGAAAATAGGTCTGGTCTTTCGCGCTATCGCGCGCA
>Ga0155036_119_pt1 | contig 65468 bp, 61 predicted proteins | sample RifCSPhighO2_01_FD_106004 | JGI IMG/M metagenome (GOLD analysis project Ga0155036, IMG submission 106004) | Candidatus Yanofskybacteria bacterium RIFCSPHIGHO2_01_FULL_44_22 | reverse complement strand
TTGTTGAAAACTTTGTTAATATTAATATATGTCTAAACACAAAGAGCTTTTAGTTTTTTTGATTGTCGTGGCGGCGGCCGGATTTTTCAGATTATATCAACTTGGTTCGACTCCATCGGGCCTTTATCCCGATGAAGCGATGAACGGCAACAATGCCGTCCAAGCGCTGGAAACAAAAGATTTCAAAATATTCTATCCCGAAAACAACGGCCGCGAAGGACTGTTCATCAATATTCAGGCCTTATCCATATGGGCCTTCGGCGCCCATCCCTGGTCCTTGCGTTTCGTTTCGGCGCTCATCGGGATTTTAACGGTTATCGGACTGTACTTGTTGGTGCGGGAAATGTTTGAATGGCGGCTTGCCGCTTTGGCCGGATTTCTGCTCGCCGTTTCTTTTTGGCACGTCAATTTATCAAGAATCGGCTTCAGAACGATTATGGTTCCGTTCATCTTAGTTTATCTGTTTTTCTTTTTGTGGCGCGGACTGAAAACGAACCGCTTTTCAAATTATTTTTGGGCCGGTATTTTCGGCGGCCTTGGATTTTATACCTATATTTCCTACCGGATAGCGCCGCTTATTGCCATAGCCGTTTTTTTGAATTATTGGCAGTTTATTAAAAAAGATTACTCGTTTGCCCATTCAAAATACGAATATGCCAAGACCCGTCTTTTGGGCGGTTTTGCTTTGTTGGCCGTAACCGCGATAATTGTCGCTCTCCCCATGGGTTTTGACTTTTGGCAGAATCCGGACCGGTTTTTTGCCGGGGAAAGAGCTTCCGTTTCCGTATTCGCCCAGGATTCCCCGCTGAAAGAATTGGGATTAAGCGTAATAAAAACCTTGGGCATGTTTAATTTCAGCGGTGATTTCAATCAGCGGCATAATATCGCCGGCGCTCCGCTTTTCCCCTGGCCCATAGGCATATTTTTTGCAATCGGCTTCATCAATGAATTGGGCCATTGGCTGAAGAGAAAACACGGCCATTTTTCCGTGACCCATACTTTGATTTTCGTCTGGTTTTTTATAATGCTGCTGCCGGGATTTTTATCAACTGAAGCGCCTCACGTCTTGAGAACCGTCGGCGTCTTGCCGGTGGCCATTCTTCTGGCCGCAAAAGGGATTGCCTGGGTTTTTGACAAGTTAAGCGATTGGCACAAAGCGACCGATAGCCATGAAGCGGCGAATCTTTACGGCCAAGGCCATCATCCGGAAACAAAAGCAGTCGTGGCATTGTCGCTGGCGATATTTTTAAGTTCATTGGCAATTTTTGAATTTTGGCGGTATTTTATCGTTTGGGGTAAAGATAAAACCACAGCGGCGGCTTTCAACTATAATTATCTGGCCGTCGCCAAGCAGTTAAATCAATCCCCGCCGAACATAAAAAAATACGTGCTGGTTAACGCGCCCGGCATTAAAGTCAACGGCGTATCCATGCCGGCCCAGACAATCATGTTTTTAACCGATACCTACACCCCCGCCAAACAAAAAGCCAAAAATATATATTATATGACCGAAGACCAATTTAAAGCCGGAAAATATGACCGCAACGCCACAGTTATACCCCTTGAATGACAGAAATTAGCAATTTATTTCTATGCCCCGCTTTAATATTGTAGCTATAATTATTATCGTTTCAGCGGTAGTTTTGGCCGTTGATAGTGTCTGGAACGATTCGCCGATAGTCGATGAAATTCCCCATATCGGCGCCGGCTATTCTTATGCGGTAAAGGGCGATTATCGCCTGAATCCGGAACATCCGCCCTTAGCCAAAGACCTCGCCGGACTGGCCCTTTTGCCGCTGAACCTGAATCAGGCGGCCTTTCAAACGCAATTCTGGACGCAGGATATCAACGGCCAGTGGAATTTCGGCAGAAATTTAATATTTAATTCGGGCAATGACGCCGTTAAGCTTGTCCGCGCCGCCAAAATGCCGATGTTATTATTTTTTGTTCTGGCGGCAATTCTGGTATTTTATTGGGCCTCAAAACTTTACGGCGGTAAGGCGGGCATTCTGGCTCTTTTTTTATTTTCTTTTTCGCCGACGGTAATCGCTCACAGCCGTTTTGTGACTACCGATACTCCCGCGCTTTTCGGAATTCTGTTCGCTTCTTATTTCTTCGTCGGCTTTTTAAAAAACAAAACGAAAGCAAATTTCTTGCTGGCGGCGGCCGCTTTCGGTACGGCCCAGCTTACCAAATTTTCGGCGTTTCTGTTGGTGCCGTTTTTTGTAATTCTGGCAATGGCGTGGGCACTCACCGAAAAAGAAAAAATCCTGAATCTGGCCAAACATATTTTTCTTGCCGCTGCCGTTTTTATGGCCGGTTTCGGATTGATTGTCTGGCCGGTTTACGCTCTTCATACCCGCAATTACCCTCCGGAAAAACAAAAATACGACACGACCAATCATCTTTTATCTTACGGCAACAGGTCGTTTGCCGCTCCGGTTGTCTGGGCTTCGGATAAACCTTTCCTGCGCCCCCTCGCTCAATACGGATTGGGTCTTTTGATGGTGGCCCAGCGGAGCATCGGCGGCAACGACACTTATTTTCTCGGCGAAGTCAGAAATGTCGCCTGGAAAAAATATTTTCCAATCGTGTACTTTATGAAGGAGCCCTTGCCGTTCTGGGGATTCGTAATCATTGCCGTAACAGCCATTATTGCAAAAGTTAAAAATCGAAAGTTAAAAATCGAAAGCGCCGGATATTGGATAAAAAATCATTTTGACGAATTCGCCATGATATTGTGGCTCGCGATTTATTGGTATTCAAGCCTGCGCGCCAATCTTAACATCGGCGTCCGGCATCTTCTGCCCATCTACGGGTTTGTTTATATTCTTGTGGCGGGACAGATTATAAAAATAGTCCAAAGTCGAAAGTTAAAAGTTGAAAGCAAGAAATTTCTTTATACTTTTTACTTTACACTTTTTACTCTTTTGGGTTGGTACCTCGTAGAAAATATCCGTGTTTATCCATATTATCTCACCTATTTTAATCAAGTTGCCCTCCTTCGCCCGTCTTGGGCTTCGGAAGGACAAGTCGGCCATATTCCCGGAGGACATTGGTATGTGGTTGACTCCAATATTGATTGGGGACAAGACCTAAAACGCCTTGGCGATTGGGTGAATAAGAATAATATTTCTAAAATTAACTTTGATTATTTCGGCTGGGCCGACCCGTATTATTACTTAAAAGACAAATATGTCTGGATGTCGGCCGGAAAATATAAAAGCGCAGAGGATTTTTTGAAAGAATATCCCGATGGCGGACATATCGCCGTTTCGGCTACATTTTTTATGGGAACAATCAATAAACCGGACCAGAATTACATTTGGCTTTTGGGCCGCAAGCCCGCCGCCATCATCGGCAATTCTATCTTTGTTTGGAAAATCAATCCCTCTCTTTAAAATGGAAAAGGCCTTCGCGCCATACTCCCGCCGTATAAAAAATCAAGAGGCCCCGAGAAGGGACCTCAATCGGCGCGTTGACGCCTGCAATCCTTTAAGATACCCAGGGCTTGTTTACGCGCCCTGTGATACAGACCGTCCAAATCCACCTTTCCGCCGGCGTAATAGTCATCAAACTTGCCGACTATTTTCGTTGAAAAGGTCAGTATCGGCAGTTTTTCCGCCAAGCGAAACTCGTACAATCGGTTGTAAACCCTGATGTCAACCCTTACGGCTATCCCATCAGGACGTTCAACATGTTCTACCCGATACTCCCGCGAGTCAATCTTCGCAACAGCCACCGTTCACCTCCTTGTTGTTACGATTCCACCCTGCTTTTAATTATACCACAAAACCAAATAAAAAGCAATAATGAGGGGGGTTCATTTTACATAAATTCTTCCCCCAATCCTTAAGTCTATATATTGAGGGTTGAAACCGGTGTCTTTTCCCCGCTCTTCCAGCAACATCTTTAAACTTTCCAGCTGGCCGGCGATGTCGGAACCGGCTTGCCGTGAGTTGGTCGAACCGGCTTGCCGTGAGTTGGTCGAACCGGCTTGCCGTGAGTTGGTCGAACCGGCATCAAAAAACAGAAAATAATTTTTGTCGGTAAAAACCTTAAATTCGCCAAGTGAATTTTCCGGAATCTCCGCATTTTTAATTTTAAGGTTCACCGCCGGCAAATATTCATTAATTTTAAGAAGCGGCATAAAAAAAGCGGCATCGACCGCGGCGCTTTTTGCGGTATTGCCGCCGTTTCGCAAATCATCTACCGACAACAGGAGAAATCCTGAAGATTTTTCTGCTTCTCCCCACATTGAGCCGGCCGCGTCAAAATACCGGCAGCCGCCATCTTTAAAACACCAGACGCCAATTGGAATTTTTTTAGAAAACTCAACGGCCAACCCATGCGGAAATAGCTTGTTTATTTTTATGTTTTTTATAAAGAGCAAGTCTTCCGATAATTGTTTCTCCGTTGCCGACCTGTCAAAAAACAGGATGTTTTCCGCAATTTTTAAAAAGCCGATTTTTTTTTCTTCCAGAACCGAATTTATCGCAGCCAAAATGGCTTTACCGTCGGAGCTTTCTGATATCCGGCCGTTTTCCGATATTGAAACTGTTTGTATCCGCAGGATATCGGCAAAGAAAAGAATATGAACCGCGGAGGCGGCCAGCGCCAAAGCTCCGACTGCCGCGAGCCAAAAAATAAACGGACGCCTTGCGCGGCGCCCAAAATCACTCCTTTCACGTATGGTTTTGATGTCAGCCGGACGCATAAGAAATCAACCTTCAACTACTTCTTTTTAATTTCTTTAACCCCGCCCATGTATTTCCTTAAAACCTTGGGTATAATTACAGTCCCCTTTTTGGTCTGATAATTTTCAACTAAATTCGCCAGAAGACGCGGAGTCGCCAAGGCGGTATTGTTCAAAGAATGGACAAAATGAGTTTTTCCTTCATCGTCGCGATACTTGATATTTAAGCGGCGCGATTGAAAATCATAAAAATACGACGAGGAGTGAGTCTCGCGGTATTTTTCCTGTGAGGGCATCCAGGTTTCAATATCGTATTTTTTAACCTGGCCCAGTCCTAAATCTCCGGAGCAGTTTATCACCACTCGGTACGGCAGTTTGAGTTCTTGGAGAAGCGTTTCCGCGTTTTTGGTCAGCTCTTCGTGCCATTTTACCGATTCCTCGCGGCTGTTTCGACACAAAACAACTTGTTCCAGTTTGTAAAATTCATGGACTCGCAAAATGCCTTTTGTGTCTTTTCCGTACGAACCGGCCTCGGACCTGAAACATGGTGAAAAGGCGACATACTTTTGGGGCAAGGCCTTCTCGTTTAAAATTTCATCGGCGCGATAGCCCATTACCGAAACTTCCGCAGTGCCCGTTAAATATTCATCGTTGCCGACTTTATAAACTTCGTCTTTGCTTTGCGGCAGCCAGCCGGTTCCCACAAAATTAAATTCTTTCGCAATGGCGGGCGCAAACAACGGCTGGAAACCCTTTTTTAAAAGCCGCTCCGCGGCAAATTGCCATAAAGCAAAAGACAAGAGGACGGCCTCGTTTTTCAGGAAGTAGCCACGGAAACCGGAAACTTTGGCCCCGCGTTCAATGTCCAGAAGGTCAAGTTCTTTCATCAGTTCAATGTGGTCTTTCGGCTTAAAATCAAACTTCGGAATTTTGCCCCAGTTTCTTATTTCTTTATTGTCGGCGTCGGACTTGCCTTCCGGCACGGTTTCGTCCGGTATGTTCGGCGCAAGAAGCATTAAGCTCTGAAATTCATTTTCCACTACCGTCAGCTCGGTTTCCAAAATTTTTATTTTTTCCTTGATGCCTTTAAGCTCTTCAAGGTCTTTGGGCGATTGCGGGCCTTTTGACCTCTTATTCTGCTCCGCTTTCAAAGATTCCGACGATTCAAGCAATTCCCGCCTTCTTGAGTCGACGGCCAGCAAATGCTCCACGTCAAAATCAACGTGTTTTTTGCGCACCGCTTCTTTTAAGGCCTCCGGATTTTGACGGATAAATTTAATGTCGAGCATATTATTCTTTTTGTTTCATAATCGGAAACAGCAGAATTTCCCTAAGTGAGTGAGAATCGGTCAAAAGCGCGACCAGCCGGTCAATGCCGATGCCGATGCCGGCCGCCGGAGGCATGCCGTATTCCAACGCTTCGACAAAATCCTTGTCCAGGCGTTGTGCTTCTTCGTCGCCCTTTTTTCTTTTCTGCTCCTGGAGCCGGAACCGCTCAAGCTGGTCTTGGGGGTCGTTGAGTTCGGAAAACGCGTTTGTCAATTCAAAACCGGCGGCCAAAAGCTGAAATCTGGCGACATGGCCGGCGTTCTCCGGCAGTTTCTTGGCTAACGGCGAAAGCTCCAGAGGGTGGTCAACCACAAAGACGGGGTTGATGATTTGCGGCCGGGCCAGCTTCTTGTAAATCTCGTCGGCGATATTTTCCTTAGTCGCCGTTTTTTCTATTTTAAGGCCCAGTTCCCCGGCCCTTTTTTTAAAATCGCCTCCATCGGCCGTATCGTAATCCAGACCGGCATATTTCTTGATGATATCGTTGAATTGCAGACGTTTATAAGGTTTCTTAAAATCAATTTTCGCGCCTCCGTACTCGACTTCCGTTTTACCGAATATTTCTCGGGTTAAAAATTCCATCATCTTTTCCGTCAGCTCCATCATCCATCGGTAATCTTTATAGGCGGCGTAGGCTTCAAGCATATTGAATTCCGGATTATGTTCGCGATCCATGCCCTCATTGCGAAAATTCTTGGCTATTTCAAAAACTTTTTCCATGCCTCCCACCAAAAGACGCTTTAAATACAATTCGGGAGCTATCCTCAAATATAAGTCGACATTCAGGTCATTCATGTGGGTTTTGAAGGGCCTGGCGCTGGCGCCGCCGGCAAGCGGCTGGAGAATGGGTGTTTCGACTTCCAAAAATCCGTTGTCTTTGAAAAAATCACGCAACAAGCCGATGATTTTAAAGCGAAGCATAAATTTATGCTTAATTTCTTTGTTGAAAAGCATGTCCAGATATCTTTTTCGGTATCTTTCTTCCACATCCTGAAGGCCGTGCCATTTTTCCGGAAGCGGTAGAAGGGCTTTGGATAACAGGCGAAAATCCTCCGTTTCCAGAGTTCTTTCTTCTTTTTTGGTTTTAAACAAAAAACCACGGATTTCGAGGAAATCTCCAATATCGACTAAGGTTTTGAATAATCCAAATTTTTCTTTGCCGATAACGTCTTCTTTCACATGGACCTGAATCTGCCCATCCGAAGACAAGCGGTTTGCGGCGTCGGTTTCAGAACCGTCGTCAATGTCAAAAAAGACGGAACCGCCGTGTTCACGCATGGCCATTACTCTGCCGGCCAGAGTAATAATTTTCTTGTCTTGACTTAATCGTTCAAAATCAGCCAGAGCTTCGGATATTTTATGCGTTCGGTTGCAAACAGCCGGATAAGGGTCCAGACCGGCATTTATTGCGGCTTCAACTTTTTCAATTTTAGTTTTACGTATCTCTTCCAGGGCCATCCCCACACTCACTTAATAGTTGCTTTGTTATTTCTTACCCCACTTTTTATAGTTTGATAAGCTGCAACTTGTTGCGTAATTAGCTTTATAATCCCCGACAGCTCACAGAAATATCTATTAAGTGAGTGAGGGGACAAGTCAATCATAACAAAAAAAACGGCGATACAAAACCTTCATTCTAAAAAGACATGGGGGCGTTATCGTATTTCCGTGATTTTATATTCCACAACGCCCTTGGGAGTTTTAACTTCAACGCTATCCCCTTTTTTGTGACCCAAAAAAGCTCTGCCCAAAGGAGATTCGTTTGAGATAAATCCCTGTCCGGGATTTGATTCCGACGCGCCGACAATTACGAATTCCTGCGAACCGTTTTTGGATTCGGTTTTTACGCATGAACCTACGTCGGCAATGCCGCTGCCGCTTGAGCCGGTGACAATTACGGCGTTTTCCAGAATCTCTTTAATTTCTTCGATTCTCCCCTCGTTTGCCGCCTGGGCCTCTTTGGCCGATTCATATTCGGCGCTTTCCGACAAATCGCCGAGTTCTTTGGCCTCTTTAATGCGGCTGGCAATTTCCGGCCTGATAACAGTCAATCTTTCCTCAAGCTCGTTTTTTAATTTTTCAAGCCCTTCGCGACTAAAATATTGATTATCCATGGTTTTGTTTTATTTGGCATCTGCCCGGCAGCCCAAGCACAGTTCCGGCAGATAATAAGAAGTTAATTTAACACAAACGGAATGGAAGCGCAAATTTAATGGGATTCCGAGACCGGTGAGGATTCAACCGGTTGCGGTAAGAATTGCCCGAAATACCATTTCAAAACATTGTGGGCTATCTGAACCGCTAAACCCTGGTTTGAGGCGGCATCTTCAACGAGGACCGTAATGGCAATTTCCGGATTTTCCCACGGAGCAAACGCGGAAAACAAAGAATTGATTTTTTTATTTTTCACCACTTCGGCCGTGCCGGTTTTGGCGCCGGCCCGCACCGGCAAATCACGAAGCGCTTTGGCCGTTCCGGAAAGAACCGTTTCTTCCATATCGCTTTTAATTTCCAGGATATTGTCCTGTTTAAACTGAAGCTGACCTATTTTCTCCGGTTGGAAAATCTGAATTGTATTTTTGTTGGCATCAAGAATCCGTTGGGCCGTTTGCGGTTTATAAAAAGTGCCCCCGTTGCCAATGGCCGAAATATAACTGTTTAGCCAGAGAGGTGAAATCAACAGGTCGCCCTGACCTATTGAAATATTGTAGGTGTCTCCCAAATACCAGCTTTCGCGTTTTTCGGCCAATTTCCAATCGGGACCGGGAATAAAACCGGCTTCCTCGCCCGGCAAATCAATGCCGAGTTGTTGGGCCGCCAGACTGGCTGTTAAATATTTTGTGATTCTTTCCACGCCCAAACCTTTTATGCTTTTATGGCCTCCGCCGGCAATGAAAAAATAAATGTTGCAGGAATTGGCAATCGCTTTGCGCAAGTTAAAAAGACCCGATTCCGAGCGCCAATTTTTAAAGACGTAAGGAGAATCGGCGTCAAAAGGATTGGGAACGGTAAGGCTGACGCAATCTCTGATATTGTCTTGCGGCGCGAAAATCTTTTCTTCAAGCGCCATTAAACCCATTAAGGGTTTTATTGTCGAGCCGGGATTGTACAATCCGCCGATAACCCTGTTAAAAAGAGGCTGATTCTTGTTTTTTAAAATACTGTCCGCTTCCCGGTCAGAAAGGCCGGCCGCAAAATCATTATTATCGTAATCCGGAAAACTGACCAGGGCCAGCACCGCTCCGTTTTGCGGGTTTTGAATTACGGCTGCCGCTTTAGCCAAGCCGTTAGCCGCTAAAATATTATAGGTCTCGTTATAAAGTTTTTTCTGCAAAGCGTAATCTATATTCAACACCAAATTGCTGCCGGCAGAGGTTTCCCGATTTACTATTTTTCCGTTCTCCACGCCGCCGTCAAAAAGAAGCCGGCCATGTTCGCCCCGCAGAATTTTTTCATATTCCGCTTCAATCCCGGTCCGGCCCATAAAATCAACCGATTCATAGTAAGCGTCCCGGCGCAGGTCATTTCCATTAACCTTTCCGACATAACCAATAATGTGGGCAAATTGCTTGCCGTCAACATATCGGCGTTTTAAGTCGGGAATAATATGAAATCCTTTAAAAATTCCGTTTTCAACGGCTAAAATTTGTTCTTTATTAAGGTCGGCGGCGACAAAAAAGACAGAGTTGGTTTTACTGCCGTCAGAAATCGTCTTTTCAAAATTTTCCGCGGAAAATTTTAATATTTGGGCCAATTTTTCAAGATTGGCCTCTTCCGGAACAGAATTTTTTAATTCGCGGGAAACCGCCAAGAGACCAAAACTTGGAACATTTTCCGTAAGAGACCGACCAAGCCGGTCAAAAATTGCGCCGCGCGGAGGAGATACGGCAAAACTTACCGATTTATTTTGAGCGGCAATTTTTTCAAAATTATCATGTTTGAAAACGCTTAAATTAAAAGACAAAGCCGCAACCGCGAAGAAAAGAATCAGAGTGGCAACGGCGATGAACTTAAAATAAAAATCGGGAATCGGTTTTTCCAGGTCGGCATAATCACTGCCGGCATCAAGCAGGGTTTCTTCCGGCGAGGCCCAATCGTCCTGATTTATTTCGAGTGAATAAGTTGAACGTTTTAAAAACATGAGCGGAATACAATTTAGAATAAAGAATTAAGAAAGCGAGATTCGGCATTTGGCTTCTTTCTGTTTAATAAGACCGTAAAAATCGCGCTCCAAACGATAATGTAAACAATCATTTTGGCGTTAACCGCCATTGCGGATATCAATAAAAAATAACCATTGGCGGCATAAAGCAGGTTGTTTATTAAAATTGACAACAGGGCAAATACAATAAATATCCCGATAGTAACGATTAATTTTTGAAAATAAACCCTGGCGGAATGCGAAAAAATTCCATCTTGTCCGAGAATTATGAACTTGACCGCAATAAAAAAAATAAGGGCCGCCGCTAAAAAAGATAAGACAAAAACGCCCGGATTGGCTCCGGACAGGATTTCCGCCCCAAAACTCATAAAAACTCCGGCCAAAATTCCAGTGCTACCGGCGTTAGCCGCAAGCCAGGCCGAAATCAACAGAAACACGGCAATATTTTCTTTAAAATTGAAAAGCGCAGGCATTACGACCGTATCAAGAATAAAGACGGCAAAAAACAAAATAAAAATTTTTATATTTTTCATCTCATCATTATCAAAATTTTGGCTAATGACTCTCCATTCACCGCGGGCCTGATTTTAACGGTTTGAAAAACTCCGGTTTCATTTGCCGCAACGAAAGAAACCGTTCCGATAATTAACGCCGGCGGGAACGTGTCATCGCCGGAAGAAACCACCAAATCGCCTTCTTTTACGGTATCCTTTCTGGTTATAAGGTCAAAATAAAGCTCCTCATTGAGCCGGCCCTTAACCAGCCCCTTAGTTTCAGAGCCGGCTTGCCGTGAGTTGGTCGAACGGGAAATCTTTCCGCTTATTTTAAAAGCTGGGTCGGTGATAAACAAAAGTTTTGAGAAAGCGCCAAAAACTTGTTTTACTTGTCCCACTAAAATTCCTTCAGCCGTAATAACAATATCGCCTTCCGAAACCCCGTTTTTTGAACCCCGATTCAGCAAAACATTATAATCCGACGGGGTTAAGTTTAAATTATATATGCCGCCCAAAACAAACCGGCCCGGAATTTTAGCGGTTATCCCGACCGTCCGCCTTAAAAATTTATTTTCCTCTTCCAGCGCGCCGGCTAACGTCGTTTTTTGCGTCAATTCTTTATTTTGTTTCCGCAATTCTTCGTTTTCATTTGCCAGTTCCCGCCATTTCAGAGCTTCGGTTGAAATTTTTTTAAAAATTTCCAGCTTGCTCCAAGCCGCCGAAAAATATCCCTCTGCGAAATCAGGATACAAAAAATCATATCCGCCGAAAATAAATTTGATTAAAAAAATAACTGCCGTTGCAGTTGCAAACAAATAAAAAAAAGTTTGGTTTCCGGCGGAAAAACGACTCATATGAATTCGTCTTTTTGGGTTGAAACAAGAACCGACTTTAATTGACCGACATTTTCAAGGACAAAACCGCAGCCTCGCGCCACCGCCGCCAAGGGGTCATCGACAATTTTAACGAATAATTTGGTTTCTTCGGCGATATGTTTATCCAGTCCCCTCAACAGCGCTCCCCCGCCGGCAAGAAAAATGTGTCTATTGAACAGGTCGGCCGTAAGTTCCGGCGGAGTTTCTTCGATAGTGTTTTTAACGGCTAAAACTATGGCGCCGACCGACCTTTCCATCGCTTCCCGCAATTCTTCGGAAGACACCGTCATTTCTTTTGGCAGACCGGAAATCAAATCCCGCCCCCGAACACGGCCCTCAAGTTCTTCGTCCAAAGCAAACGCCGAACCAAGAGAACATTTAAGCTGCTCGGCAGTGGCTTCGCCGATTAATAATTTTTTTTCTTCCCGCATATAGCGCAGAATGTCTTCGTTAAGTTTGTCGCCGGCAATCCGCAAAGACCGTGAAGCGATTACCCCGCCCATTGAGATTACCGCCACTTCAGTCGTGCCCCCGCCGATATCCACGATGACGTTGGCCACCGCTTCATGCACCGGCAAACGAGCTCCGATTGCCGCCGCCATCGGCTCTTCTATAAGATATACCTCCCGCGCGCCGGCATTGTAAGCCGCGTCTTCCACCGCTCTTTTCTCCACTTCCGTCACGCCCGACGGCACGCCTATCACCACCCGCGGCCGGGGAATAAGGGCAAAACCGTCCTGATGAACTTTATCGATAAAATATTTGAGCATCTGTTCGGTCACTTCGAAATCAGAAACAACGCCGGAAACAAGAGGGCGGAAAATGGCGATATAACCCGGGGTGCGGCCGACCATCGCTTTGGCTTCTTTTCCGATTGCTAAAATTTTGCCGGTTTTTTGGTTAACGGCGACTATGGACGGCTCATTGATGACTATTCCTTTGCCGCGAACATAAACAAGGGTGTTTGCCGTACCCAAATCAATTCCTATGTCTTTTGACCAAAAACCGAAAAATTTATTAAACATATTGATATACTAATTGATATACTAACATAGCAAAATCATTGTCAACAATCAAAAATCCCCTGAGGGGATTTTTGATTTACTTCATATATTTTATTAATTGTTCGACGTTTTGAAAATCTGAGAGCTTCTCCGGTTTTTTATTCGCGCGTTTTTTCACTTCGCATAAAGCCGCACTTATGGTATTTGGACTGACTATTAATCTGTACGGGCAGCCAATTAAATCTGCATCAGCTAATTTTTCTCCCGGACTTTTGTCTTTCCGGTCATCAAATAAAACTTCTATGCCGTTTTTATTTAAATCTTCATAAAGTTTTTCGGCTTTCTTCTTAACATCTTCTTGAAAGTCATTATCTTTGCCAAATAATGTTATCAAGTGGGCGTTGAACGGAGCAACATTTTCCGGCCAGATAATGCCCTTCTCGTCATTGTGGATTTCCGCTATCACTGCCATCAAACGGCTCACGCCGATACCATAAGAACCCATTACGACATATTTCTTTTCTCCTTTTTCATCAACAAACTTCAAATCCATCGCTTCGGAATATTTGGTTCCCAAGGGAAAAATATTTCCCGCCTCAATCGCCTTTGCTTCAAACATGCCGCCGCCACATTTTGGACATTCGTCTTTCTCTTTTAATTTTGTAATCTCGCTATTTTCGGCATACTCGCATTGGGAGCAGATTAAAATCGTGTCTTCGCCCACATCCGACAAAATTTGAAACTCGTGGGTATTGCTTATGGTAAAGGCTCCGCCGCCGGCTACGGTATAAATCGCCCGCAGATGGCAGCGTTCAAAAATCTTCATATAAGCTTCTTTGACCTTTTCGTAGTAATCAAACAGGTCTTTTTCATCGGCGTGAAAACTGTACAAATCTTTCATCATAAACTCCCGACCGCGCAAAAGGCCGGATTTGGCCCGCGCTTCGTTCCTGAATTTCGTTTGAAGCTGATAAGCGGCAAAAGGCAGGTCTTTGTAAGAACTGACGTATTTGGAAGCAATGGCCGTTAAAACTTCTTCATGCGTCCAACCGAGAGCAAAACCGGCTTGCCGTGAGCCCGTCGAATCGGCATCCGGATTCTTTTTGGTTACTACATCAAATCCGACATCAAGATTCCAGCGATTGGTCGCTTCCAAATATTTTTTCTCCACCAGAGCCGGCATAAACATTTCTTGTCCGCCGATGGCATTCATTTCTTCTCGGATAATTTTGATGACCTTGGACATCACCCGCCAGCCTAAAGGCAGAAAAGAATAAACGCCGGCGGAGTTTTTAAACACAAAACCTCCCCGCAACAAAAGTTGGGCGTTTTTTGCCGTTTCCTCGGCGGGAATTTCGCGCAGTGTTTTGGTGAAAAGACCGGAAAAACGCATTTTTATAAAAACCTGATTATGTCTTTAATTGTCACATAAATCATTAAGGCAATCAAAAGGGTGAAACCGATTGCGTTAGCCATATTTTCAATTTTCCGGTTAAGGGCCGTACCTTTTATTTTTTCTAAAATCAAAAACAAAGCCCGGCCGCCGTCCAGCGCCGGAAACGGAATAAGATTCAAAACGGCTAAATTAACGGAAATCATGGCGACAAACTGGAGCAAATAATTAAAGCCTATTCTGGCGGCCTGGCCGGTCAGCGAAGCAATGCCGAGCGGCCCCGAAACGTCAGCCATCAACTTGCCGTTGAACAACAAGTTTTTAATTAAAGACCAATACCCAAGCGCCGTATTCAAGGTAAGTATCACCGCATCGTAAATCCCCCGCCAGACCGATTCATACCAGGGATAGGACACGACGCCGGTCATGGCCAAAGAAATACCCAAAGCCCCTTCTCCTTCCGGAGGATTGGCCCGTGGTTCAATTTCTTTTTCCAGAATCTGTCCGCCGCGCTTGAGCAGAAGAACTGCCCGGCCGCCGGCGCTGGCTGAAACGAAATCCTGAACTTCTTTTACCGAAGAAAATGGGCCGGCGGCGCCGTCTTTTTTAAAGCCGGTGATTTCGTCAAGCAAGCGAAGGTCGGCCTTTTGAGCCGGACTGTTCTGGGCAATTTGAATTATCTGGATTTTCTTATCGCTGACTTTATCGGCGGCAAACAGGCCGTCAATAAGACCGATTCTCAAGCCCAGAAAATTGCCGAACATCAAAAGGACGGCGGCCAAAAGAAAATTCATCGTCACGCCGGCAACCACGACGGCCAAACGCGACCGAATCGGCTTGGCGGCAAAACTTTCCGGGTCATCCGCCCGTTCTCCGCCCTCGCCCAAAATTTTTACGAATCCTCCGAACGGAATCAGATTTATGGAATAAACGGTTCCGCCTTTTTTAATTCCAAACAGCCGGGGCGGAAAACCGAATCCGAATTCCTCTACTCTCATTCCGGCTCTTTTGGCAAAAAGAAAATGCCCAAACTCGTGGACAAAAATCAGAATACTTATGACGATTATGAAAATAACAGCGGTAATCATTACTGAAGCAACTCTTGTTCTTTTTTCTTGAACAGTTCGTCTATTTTTTTATTTAAGTCATCAATGATTTTCTGCAACTCGTCTTTGGCCCGGAAAACATCGTCTTCGGCGGCTTTTTTCTCGCGGATTTCCGATTGAACCTTTTTCAGAATATCTTCCCTGATTTGACGGATTTTAATCCGGGCTTCCTCCATTTTCTGTTTCAACAGCTTTATGAATTCCTGCCGTCTTTCCTCGGTAAGCATCGGCAAATTTAATCTGATGCCGCCGGAATCAATAATGGGATTTAAACCCAATGAGCTATCTCTGATTCCTTTTTCTATTGCCGGAATGGCACCCTTGTCCCACGGCTGGATTAAAATTGACCGCGGTTCGGGAATGTTTATCGCGGCCAATTCCTTAATTTTTAACCGCGAACCGAGATAATCAACCTGAATGTCTTCAACCAATGATGAGCTGGCCCGGCTGGTCCTTATCCCCGCCGCTTCATTTTTGGCGAATTCTAAAACACCGTCAAAATCTTTTTTTCGCCGGTTGATTAAATCTTTATAAGCCATGATGATAGGGTAGCATAAAAAAACACCGATGGCTAATGGGCAATAGATAACTGAATAAAAAATATCCCCTTCGGGATACTATGTTTTCGGCTTTTTGCCTGCCTGCCTCAATTCCTTCTGCAATTTCTTGAATTCAACGACCCGCCTGACTAATTCTATTATAACTTTAAGGTCTTTTTGTTTCAGCGTTTTTCCGAGATTTTTCGTTTTTTTGATATTTCTTGTGATACTTTTCTTATTCACAATTAATCTCCTTTTTGACAAACAACGAATTAATCACCAGTGTAACCAATAATGGATAAAAACGCAAATTTTTCTGTCTATTACAGGTCTCTATTACAGGTCGGACCTGTAATAACTGTAATAATTATATATTCACCAAGAAATTTTCCAACACGAGGCGATGATTGAATTGGGGCTGGGAGAGAAAACGGTTTAATTTTAAAAGTCCCCTAAGCGTTTTCTTGCCGGCGCCAAACGAATAAGCCCAATCAAGCCACTGACCGGCCAAGGCAACATAATTCCCGTTCTCGTGAATTTTCTTGGCAAACTGGATTTTTTCAAAAATCCCCTGTTTTAAAATTTTTTGAAAATCGTCTATGTTTTTTTTGATTGTTTCCAGGTTGCCGCCGCCCAGAACATTCTTTATCCAGCCAAGGCGGCCTCCGGCCAGCTTACGGACAAAATCGGCATCGTTTCCGTTAAGTTCATAATTGGCGGAGATAAAATCGGCAATTTGCTTGTCGGTCTGCGGAAAAAATCTGACCGGCTGACAGCGAGACGATATAGTCGGCAAAAGGGAATCCGGTTTTGAAGTTATCAAAAACAAAATAGAATTGCCGAGTGGTTCTTCCAGTGTTTTCAAAAACGCGTTGGCGGCCTCATCGGTAAGCCGGTCGGCATCGTCAATCAAAACGAATTTATACGGACCGTAATAGGGCCTCAAAGACAAGAAAGATTTTATCTCTCGCATGTCTTCAATGTAAATTTTTGTTTCCCCTTCGGAAAAACGCGGATAAACCCCTTTGAAATCCGGATTATTTGAATTCGGCCGATTGTTTAGGGCAGCGCATAAATCTTCGGCAAATTTCTTCTTTCCGGTCATTTCTTGGCCGGTAAAAAGATAAGCGTGCGACAAAAAACCATTGTTAATGATATTTTCAAAATATTTTTTGTTTTTCTCGTGTCCGATGGCCGACCACATTATGAAAAGAATTTAGAATTAAGAATATTACGTTATGTGTGATAGCATCATTTTGGTGATTTGAACAGCCGCATCGGGTTTGGCAAAACTTTTAATCTTCTCACTGATTTTTTTGTAATTTCCATCTTCGAGCAGCGACTGAGCTTGATTGAGCAAAATATGCGGCGTCAAATTGTCTTCTTCCACAACCACCGCGCCGAAGGCGGAAAATTCCCGAGCATTGGCCAATTGGTGGTCGGAGCTGGAATTGGCAATCGGAATAAGAATCGCCGGTTTGCCGACTGCGGCAATTTCAAATATTGAACCGGCGCCGGCCCGCGAAATCACGACATCGCAGGCCGCATAAGCCGATTTTATTTGTTCGGCTTCAAGAAAAGGAAACAGCCGATAATTAGAGCGAATGGCATCGGCATATTTGCCCTCGCCCTCCTTGATGATTTTTTCCGTTTCCGTTCTTACCGACTGCTCTTGGCCGGCGCCGCATTGGTGAATAATTTGAAAATTTTTCGTCAACATTACCAATGAATCAAAAATTATCCTGTTGACGGTTTGGGCGCCTTGGCTGCCGCCCAAAATTAGAACCGTCTTCATTTCCGGTTTTAGTTTGAAAAAATTCAATCCTTCTTCATGATTGCCGCCCAAGACTTCTTTTCTGACGGGATTGCCGGTTAAAACCGCTTTGCCGACTTTGAAATATTTTTCCGTTGATTGAAAAGAAACGAAAACCGTCTTGGCAAGTTTGCCCAATATCTTATTGGTTAAACCGGGCACGGAATCGGATTCGTGAATGAACAAAGGAATAAAAAACAGTCTGCCGATAAGAGCCGGCGCCAAAGAAGCATATCCCCCTTTGGCAAGAATTGCGTCGGGCATAAATCGAAAAACATGCCACAATGACTGACAAAAACCTACCGGCATTTTTAGAATATCTAAAATCGTAAGCGGGCTGACATAGCGTCTTAATTTGCCGGCCAATATTTCTTTGAACGCCAATCCCCGTTCAACGGCTGCTTGTTCAAAAAATTGACCCCCACCGATGACTAATAATTCCAAATCAACCCCGTTCTGTCCGGCTTTCTCTTTTAACGCATCAGCCACGGCCATTAAAGGAAAAACATGCCCGCCCGTGCCTCCTCCTGCAAGTAAAATTCGATAAGCCATTTGATGTTATTTTAACTGTTTAAGCATTTCTTGCCAGTCCCTTGTGTTAATAATATCTGACTTTTCAGCCCAGCCGCGGCGCGCTTGAGCAACGCCAAATTCAAGATATGAGAAATGAGCGACGGAATGGGCGTCGGAATCTATGGCTAATTTTACGCCAAGTTCAACAGCTTTTCTTATATATTCATCTTTCAAATCCAGCCGGTCGGGAAAGGCGTCTATTTCCATAACCGTCTTAGTGCGTTTGGCTGATTTTAGCAATTCATCCATATTAACTTTATAGGCCTCGCGTCTTTTTATCACTCTTCCGGTAGGATGAAAAATTATGTCCACATTGGGATTTTCCATCGCTCTGATTATTCTTGCCGTCATGTCTTTCTCGGGCATATTAAAATTGGAATGAACCGAAGCGCCCACGACATCAAGCTTGGCCAATGTCTCATCATTAATATCCAAAGTCCCGTCCTTCATTATATTAACCTCCGCGCCCTTTAGAACTTTAAAACCAGAACCTTTAAATTTGCGATTGACTTCGTCAATCGCGGCCATCTGGCGCAACAATTTTTTTTCATCGCTTCCGCCGGTCATAGCAAGCGTTTTAGTGTGGTCAGTTATGCAAATGTATTTCAGACCCTGTTTTTTGGCGGCTTCCGCCATTTCCCTTATGGAGTTTTCTCCGTCGGTCCAATCGGTCTGTATCTGCAAATCGCCCATCAGGTCGCCGTACTCAACAAGTTTAGGCAATCCATCCGGTTTACCTTGAGCTTGCTCGCCACAAGCTTGTCGAACTGGCCGAAGAGCAGCCACAAGTTCGCCCCCGTTGGTACGCAATTCCGGCGGCATCCAGGCCAACCCTAATTTTTCGTATATTTCTTCTTCGGTTCGGCCGGCCACCAGTTTTTTCCCTTTATATAAGCCGTACTCGTTCAGCTTATAACCTTGTTTTATGGCAATTTGGCGAAGCTGAACATTGTGATATTTATCGCCGGTGAAATACTGCAAAGCGGCGCCGAAAGATTCCGGCGGCAGAACTCTCAAATCTGCATCCATGCCCATTTTCAGTCTTACCGAGGATTTAGTATTGCCTTTGGCGTAAATCGCCGCCACTTCCGGCATGGTAACAAAAAAATCCATCGCCAACGAAGGTTTTTTAGAGATAACCAAAATGTCCAGGTCGCCTACGGTTTCCTGCATCCGCCTGATTGAACCTGCAAATTCAGCTCTTTCCACTCCAGGCACCTTTCTTATTTTTTCCACAATCGCCCGCATCTCCGGCATTACGAAACCGAGAATAAAGCGGCCGTGTTCTTTTTTTAAAAAATCAATACTTCGCAGAATGTTTTCTTCCGTTTTTTGGCCAAAACCTTCAAGACCGCGTAATTTTCCGGCTCGGGCCGCTTTCTCCAGCTGGTCGCGGGTTTTTATTTTCAATTCCTCATACAGCCTAAGTATCATTTTGGGGCCGACGCCTTCAACTGTCGATAATTCGTCTATGTCAACGGGGATTTCTTTTTTTAACAATGCATGGTCTTTAATGCGGCGGTTCTTGATATATTCTTCAATTTTCTCGGCAATCCCCCGGCCGACACCAGAAATTTCTTCAAGAGCCTTGAGGCCGCCTTTTTGATAAATATCTTTGACGTCTTCTTCAAGCATTTCAATCGAATGGGCAACTTTTTCATAAGCTTGAGGCTTAAATTCGACTCCTTTTATTTCAAGAAGCACCGATATCTCACGCAATATTTTCGCAAGATTTTGATTCATTAATTAAAATAATAACTGTCGGTTAACCCCAAAAAGGACGTGCCGAGAAAGAGTTTTGAGAATCAGACAAATAAAGAATAACTTAACTGCCGGGAACTTTGTCCGGCTGGGGTTTTACTTCGTCATGAGCAACTTTTTCGCGCAAATCTTTATAAATTCTCATTTGCTGTATTGCTCCGAGAACTGCCAAAAACCCGCCGATAATAAAAACTGTTTGAAACCCGTAACGGTTCGCCAGAATTCCGCCTAAAGCGGCAGAGGTCGCCGCTCCGATGCCAATAGCTATCGAGTCCAATGACCATTCTTGGTTTTCTTTGAGTTTATCAATATGGCGGGTAAAAATAGCGTACCAGGGAGGGATGGCAAATGCCGCTCCTGCGCCATAAACCGCTTGAATTAAATAAACATGAATAGGTTGTGACGCTAAAAGATATAAAAATGGAACTGAAGCAATCAATAAACTTCCAAAAATCATTGAATAAAAATCGTCAAATTCGCCGTGGTCTTTGTCTAAAAATCTGGAAATCGGTATTTGAAGCACGGATTTAAAAACCTGGAAAATAGCCGCCGCAAAACCTATTATTTCAAGAGAGCCGCCCTCAATTTGTTTTGTAACGAAAACCGCGATTATCGGAGCAAACACGCTAAAACCGGCATTAGTCAAAAAATCAGAAATGACTAAAGTTTTTATCACATGATTGATTCTCATGTTTTAATTCTATCAAAGAAGTTAAAAAGCCGCAAAAGCGGCTTTTTAATTTTCATTCAATTTGCATATTTTTAGAGCCTCGGCAATCCCCAACCGGACGAATCATCATCGCCAAACGGCAATAGGTCAATGGAATATTTATGAAGCAGGTCGCGGGTGGCAGCCATTGGGTTTAAAGCATCGGCCTGCCAGAGTTTGGCGGCTAGACCGGCCACATGAGGAGCGGCCATGGACGTCCCCGATAAAATGGCATAGCCGCCGTCTTTCCAAGTTGATTCTGCGTTAACCCCCGGAGCGGCAAACTCAATGTCTTGGTCTTCCATGACATAAGGCGTAGAAATTGAATTATTGCCCCGCGAACTCCATTCCGGAATCGACAAATTAATGTCTAAGGCGCCAACTCCGACTACATTCGGGTCAGCTCCCGGATAATCAATACTGCCGGCATACGGCCCGTCGTTTCCGGCGGCCGCCACAACCATAACATTTTTTAGCGCGGCGTAAACGGTAGCATCCGTTATTAGCGGACTTGGAGCATCTGAACCCAAACTTAAGTTGATTATCTGGGCTCCGTTGTCAGCGGCCAATTTCATAGCTACGGCAATATCATCAGCCCAGCAAGAACCGTTGTTGCCGCAAACTTTGTAAATCATCAATTCCGCTTCCGGAGCAACTCCGTAAATACCCAGTCCGTCGCTTCCACCGTCGGCGGCAATAATGCCGGCGACGTGAGTGCCGTGGCCGTTTTTGTCTTCACATTTTCCGTCAACAACCGGAGTTTTCGCGGCGGTAAAATCTTTGCAATCCAAAATTCGGTTTTTCAAATCCAAATGAGTTCTTAATACGCCGGAATCCAAAACAGCCACTTTTGCGCCGGCGCCACCCGATGATTTGGCAAGAAACGGGTCATTATAAACAGTCTTAACGCCCCAAGGAACGCTTTCCGACGGCATTTGTCTGACAGATGGCTTGCCCCGAACGGCATCGAAAGGCTTGCCTCCCTTGAGAACAGGCTGCTGCTGCTCCGGCTCCGCCGCCGGCAAAATGCTTAACTTTCTTACCGGTTCTATTTCCACGCCAAATATTTTAGCCAATTTCAACTGAAAATCCGATAAATCGGCGGTAAAACCTTCGGTAAAAGCGTGTCTTACTCCAAATGATTTTTTCCAAAAACCGGCGGTAGATTTAACAAAATAACGAGTGTCGTCCTGGGCGGCTTGCGCAAAACCGGCCGCTCCGATAAACGCCAAAACAAAGAAAAAACGAGCAATTTTTCCAATATTCATATGTATTTAAATGATACCACAAACGGTCAAGTAAAACAATCCACAGCCCCTCACCGGTCAGATAGAAACTTATCAAATCCATCCTTTATTTTTTCGCTGAATTCTTTGATTTTTTCGCTTATAAAAAGCGTCCTTACAAATGTTGATTTAAAAAATAATTTTAAAAGATAAATCAGCGCCACCGCTCCTCCCAAAAACACGATAAAATAAGTGAGATTCCTAAGATAAACCAGGAAGAATTTATAACTTTGGCCGAAAAAATATCCGATAAACAGGGTCACCGCAACCCATCCTATTGACCCCAAAAAATTATACCAGCTGAATTTTTTCAAGTTGTATTTCAGAGAACCGGCCATAATAAGCGTCGCGATGGTGAGAGAAAAGGTAAATTTCGTGATTACTATGGCTCGTCCGCTGTATCGCTCAAAATACTCTTCAACTTTTTCTATGATTTTCCGGCTTTTGGGGTCTTTGCGGCCCCATTTGTCAATCGGCTTGGCGCCGGCCAAATAGCCAACCAGATACCAAATGTAACCGTTGAGAGTATATCCGGCCACGAAGATGAAAAAAATCGGCAAGAGGGCGATACCTCCGACGGACGCCAAAAATCCGCCCAACACCATCGTGTTTAAACCCTCAATGGCCCCGCCAAGAAAAAGAAAAAGATAGCGGTGGGAAATCAGAAACGGGAAATTGTCTTGAAAAAAATTTAATAATCCTTCCATATGCGCAAGTTCTGCCTTTTATCCGACTTATTCGATGCCGGACCTCAATGTTTGAAAATCTTGAAGCAGTTCTTCTTTGGTATTCGCATTATAAACGGCAACGGCAGGATGATAAAGAGGAATAACCTTGATTTTACCGTAAGACGCTTCAGTTTCAAATATTCTGCCGTGCAAACGACTTATGGAATCAAGGCTATTCTCCAAGCTGAAACGTTTCATAATGTAAGCCATGGCAAACCGGCCCAAAGTAGCGATTATTTCCGGCTTAATGATTTCTATCTGGCGGGCAAGAAAAGGGGCATAGGCTTCGATTTCTTCCGGCAGGGGGTCGCGATTAAACGGCGGCCGGTCTTTGACTATGTTGGTGATATAAACATCTTCTCTTTTTATGCCCGCCGAGGCAAGCAACTCATCAAGAATTTTACCAGCCGCGCCGCAAAATGGCCGGCCGGTTTGAGCTTCATTCCGGCCCGGCGCCTCGCCAATGAACATAATCTTGGCATAATGGCTCCCTTCGCCTATCACCGGAAAAACTTTGTTCTTTATTCTTTCTTGATATAACGGCGAATTTTTAAAATTAACAACTTCGTCTCTAATTTGTTTGAGCAATTCGGTTCTGTTGTCGTTTAGACGATTAGGCATTTTTTCTATAATACAAAATCTCCTGGAAATTAGAAGTCAATAAAGCCGCTCCCAGCCAAAAGATAAATCTCCCTTGCTGAATCGTAAAAAGAAAATGGTCAAAGAAACCGATAATCAAAATTGAAACGAAAATCAGCAAAAACGAATAATTATAAAGTTCTTTCATTTTTGTTCTATTTAGAAAATCTTTTATTAAAAATATCAAAAATAAAACAAATGACGCCAGGCCCAACATGCCCGTTTCCGAATAAATCAGAAGATAAATATTGTGGACCGGCTGGTAAAGCTGGCGGGACAAATTCGGTTCAAGCGCCGAGAGCCAATTGACGAAATTACCGATTCCGACGCCAAACCAATTTGAGCCTGATTTCAAAGCTTCTTTGCCGTAAAAGATTCTCAACCGCACCGCCTCATCGCTTGACGATAATTTAAGCCGGCTGGAAACTTCCGGCCACCAGACGACTGCAAAGATGCCCATTGTAATAATGGTCGCGATTAAAATTAAGATAAGCCTGCGCCGTACGGCTGAATCCCGCCAAAATTCGGTTCTGAAATCCTTTTTAAACCATATCAACGCCGCTCGCGCCGCAAAACCGGCCGCCCATAAAAAAATAATGGTTCGGGAAAATGAGAAAAATAGCCCCAAAAGTAAAACACTATAGAAAATCATAAGCCCTACTCCACTAAGGTTACGAAGAGCTTGCGGTTTATAAAGCCGCAAAAAATAAAAAATAAAAATAGCCAGGAACAGGTACGCCGCCAAAATATTGGGATGAGGAGTCGCGCCATAAGCGCGAATAATTTTTTCGCCGGCGGAGTTAAAAAACGAAGCCACGCCGCTCAAATTCGAACTAAGCGCACTCTCGCCCAACCACCTTAATCCCAAATCAGATTGTTTAATAAATTGCCCAATGGCGATAACGGCCTGAACGGCGCCACCAATAAAAACAGCTAAAAGGGCTTTGACAAAACTGAATCTAAAAAAAGCGTAGTGCTTGAGATAAAAATAAAAAGCGATAAACTCGGCCAATTTAACAAATTGAAATAAACTTATGACCGCATTGCTTGAATTTTTGATTGAAATTGCCGCTACAATGAGAAAGCTTGTAAGAAAAAAATCTGACTGAAAAAATTTGGAAATTGGGAAATTGGGAAATTTATTGAAAATTGAAAATTGAAAATTGAAAATTTGCCTACCGCGAAAATTAAATAAAACCCAGAATACAAATAAGACAAGTAAAATTAAATCGGTAAGATAAAGTGATATCGCCTGCCACTCGTTAAAATACCAATTCTGCTGCCATAATATCTTCCGCGCCTGAAACGGAATGGCAAAAAGAAGGAAATAAAATAAAATTTCTTCAATTTTCCTGAAAATATTCACGGAATTATTATAGCATGATTTTACTCAATCACCGCTCCGCCCCATTTTCTTGCCCCCTCCTCACCTTCTCAAGTGCCTCGGATGTATTGATTCGTTTGACCTTTCTCGCTCAAGCATCAGCCACTTACACAATCAACCGGCGGAGGATGTGCCGTCTTTTTGAATAAGTTCTCGCAGGCCAGGATAAACAAGGGATTTCTTGCAAGAAATCCCTTGTTTATCCTAAACGGCCGAGCAGATTGAAAAAAGACGGCGCTCCGAAGCGCGGAGGAGGTTGTAGGATGCTTCGAAGCATGGAAAATGCAGGAGGAGGCAAAGCGAAGCGGTTATCTTTCCCAGAAAACCCTTATTAAATCCTCGCCGTGACTGTGTTCTATTTTAAGTTTCCCGCCGGGGAAAGATGAGTCCAATTTTTTGCCGATTATGACGGCAAGCTGATTTTCGGAGGTGTAAACTTTGATTTCATCGCCGTTATTTTCCGTCCATAGCACCCTGTCCATCGGGTCTCTTTCCCGCGCCATTTCGTCGGAGTTCTGAATTGAATTTAACACTTCGTCTTTTTTAATTCTTGCTTCTTGATTCTTGATTCTGATTATCAGCTCTCCCTCATATTCCTTCTTTTTCAGCATATCGCAAGCCGGGCAAATCGCAAATTTTATGTTTTTATTTTTTTCTGCCGAAAAATGCTTGTCCTCGTCCAGCCGATGATGCCACGACTTGTCAAAAAAAACGCTCTTGCAATCGGAACATAAAATATAACCGCTTCCAGCCAAACCAAACTCCTGCTCGTCTTTTGGAGCGCGTTTCCGACGGGGCGCTATGGAACCCCTGCGAACCGCCTGAGTTTTGGACACATTTTGATATTTAGTCATCAATCAAATAACAATTAACAATCATCAATTTACTTAATAAATATGGCATACACCGAACCGGCAATAAACATACCGATTAAACCGAACAAAAGCCACTTGGGAACTCGCAGACTGTATTCCGGTTCGCGGTCGCCTTTTGATTTCGCTTTCATGAACAGAAAAACCAAAATCGCCCCTTCCAGCCCTATGCCGACCGAACCGGCCAAACTCACAACATCGATGAATGTCCGCATTCCGCCCAAAAAAAGAACAAACGGCGGCAAAACCGTCAAAAACCAGGAAGCCGTTTTTGAGAGTTTGAAATCCAAATGAAAAATTTCCGTAAAGGCGGTGCCAAGCATCAAATACGAAGTACTGACGGCCAGAAGACCGAAAACCGAACCCAAGAAGACTATGGCGCCGCCCAGCGGACCAAAAAGCCCCGAAATTGCATCCGGCGTGGTAGTGTCCCCGGAAATTCCCAGTACCGTAAAAGCAAAGACGAAATACAGCGCCGCCGCCAAAATCACCGCCGCAAAAATAGATTTTTTAAAAAGCCGTTCCGAACCGCTGCCCAATATTTCCCTTTGGAGCGGAACGGCCGGCAGGCCGGCAAAAGCAAACAATAAAATTCCATACGGCAAAAACCAAAATTCCAAAGCGCCGCCTTTAAAATTTGAGAAATTCAGTTTATCCAAACTAAGAAAAAAAATGCCCAGGACAACCGCAAAAAATAGAGCGGTCAGCAAAAGCTCCGCCCAAGAAACAGTTTTAAGACCTCTTAAAATCAGCAAGGACAAGACGACAAAAAAAATTATGCTGTAAGATTCCGGCGAAACATAAAAAACCCAAGAAAAAACATTATTCATAAAATCGCCGGAAATGATGATGTAAGCCAACAGAGCCGAATAAGTGCTTAAGGCGGCCGTAAAAAAAAGGGCTTTTTTAAAAAACGGGCCGAGATAAAACTGGGTATAACCGACCAATTGGTGTTTGGCCCGAGTCCGCAGAACCACTTCTCCATACATTAAATCTGCCAAAAGCGTGATAGCGGCTATCAAAATTAAAAATAAAAAACCGGTCCAAAAACCGGCTTTTGAAAAAGCAAAAGGAATGCCGAAAATCCCAACACCAACCATTGTGCCGACCAAGGCGGCGGTCGCCCGTAAAAAATTTTTATTCTTCAGTAGATTCATCCGGTTCTTCACCGTCCATGTGCCTAAGTTTGCTTATTATTTTTTCTTCCGTCGCCCGCAAAAAACGCAGAATTAAAAAAATAACGGCGGCCACAACAGCGGCTTCCCTGAAAAAACCCAGCCCCACGGTAATGCCGACAGCGGCAACGGCCCAAAGACTGGCGGCGGTGGTAGTCCCCTGCACCCGCGAACCCTGCCGTAAAATAGCGCCGGCTCCGATGAAACCGATGCCGACAATAATATTGGAAACGATTCGAGACGGGTCATAAGGCGTCGTTCCCAGATATTCAATGAATCCGTCAATGGCAAGCGAGGTTAAAAGAGCCGAAGCCATGCACACCAAAGTATGCGTCCTCAAGCCCGCCACTTTGTGGGACATCTCCCTTTCAAAACCGATAACCGCCCCCAGCCCCGCCGCAATAAAAGTTTTGAGAAGAATGACGTATTCCATTCCAAGAGTATAGCATGTTAAAAAATCAAGACAAACAAAGAACCGACTTTTTTATTTGAGCGCCGCCTTGAGCACGTCCTCCATCGTTTTCACGAAAACGAATTTGAGGTCTTTTTTGACTTCTTTGGGAATGTCGCCCATATCTTTTTTGTTTTCCGCCGGAACGATAACAATCTTAAGTCCGGCGCGATGGGCCGCCAAAATTTTCTCTTTGACTCCTCCTATTTCCAATACTTTGCCTCTTAAGGTTACCTCCCCGGTCATGCAAACTTCTTTATGAACCGCTTTTTTAAGAAACAAAGAAACCAGCGCCGTGGTAATGGCCGTACCGGCGGAGGGCCCGTCTTTCTTAATCGCTCCCGAAGGAACATGAATATGGATGTCGTCTTTGATGAAATTTTCCTTGACGCCGAGTTTGGAAACATAAGCCCGGGCATAACTTAAAGCCGCCTGGGCTGATTCCTTCATAACATTTCCCAATTGGCCGGTTAGAATCAACTTGCCGTGGCCCGGCATTTTAGCGACTTCAATAGAAAAAACTTCGCCGCCAACCGGCGTCCAACCCAGACCGGTAACTACGCCGATTTCGTCTTTGGTTTCGGCAATCTGGTGGGTGTATTTGGCCGGCCCCAGATATTTATGAAGCTCATTTTGGGTGATGACAAATTGACGGCTCGACGGCAGTTCGACAAGTTTTTTGGTCACTTTTCGTATTATCGCCGCTAATTGCCTTTCCAGGTCTCTTACGCCGGCTTCGCGGGTATGTTGTCTGATAATGTCGGCCAAGGCCGCATCGTTAAAAACGAGAGTTTTTTTCTTCAGACCGTGGTCCCGGAAAAGCTTGGGCAGAAGAAAATTTTTGGCAATATGCAGTTTTTCGTCCTCCGAATAACCCGGAAATTCTATTATTTCCAACCGGTCGCGCAGAGCCGGAGGAACGGTATCCAAAATGTTTGCCGTAGTAATAAACATCACATCCGACAAATCATAAGGCACTTCCAGATAATGGTCGGAAAAAGAGTGGTTCTGCTGAGGGTCAAGGGCTTCCAAAAGAGCCGCTGACGGGTCACCGCGGAAATCCATACCGACTTTATCTATTTCATCAAGCATGAAAACCGGATTGACGGTTTTGGCGCTGTGAATACCCTGGATAATTCTGCCGGGCATCGCTCCGACATAGGTCCGGCGGTGACCCCGGATTTCCGCTTCGTCGCGCAAACCGCCGAGCGATACGCGTATAAATTTTCTTCCCAACGCCCGGGCAATGGACTGACCGACTGATGTTTTGCCGGTACCCGGCGGACCGACTAAGCACAAAATCGGGCCCTTGAGCTTGCCGACCTGTTTTTGAACCGCCAAATATTCCAAGACTCTCTCCTTTACTTTGTTCAGACCATAATGGTCTTCGTCCAGAATTTTTTCTGCCTCCTTAAGATTGATGTCTTCTTTGTCCTTTCGTGACCAGGGCAACTCCACCAGCCAGTCGAGGTATGTCCGCAAATAAGAAACTTCGGGATTGAAAGCCGGCATTTTTGCCAACCGGTTCAACTCTTTCAGCGCTTTTTCTTTCACCTCTTTGGGCATACCGGCCGCTATAATTTTACCCCTCAATAAATCCGCCTCACCCTTTTCGTCGTCAACACCAAGTTCTTTTTCAATGCTTTTAAGCTGTTCCCGCAGAAAAATTTCTTTCTGCATTTTTCCGATTTGTTTTTTTGTTTCTTTGGCGACGCTTCTTTCGGCTTCAAGGATTTCAATCTCCCGCGCCAAAAGGTCATTTAATTTTCTCAAGGCGTCAGCCGCGCTTTCCAATTCCAATATTTTTTGCTGATTTTCGGTTTCCAGGTTCAGATTAATGGAAATAAGGCTGATTATCTGCTCGATATCCCGAATCTGCGACATCATGTAAACCACCGCCGGCATAATCGCGGGAAAGGTTTTTATTTCGGAAACGTGGCCAAATTGGTCAAGCACCCTCCTAAGCATGGCTTTTTCTTCCAGATTATTCCTAACCAGAAGAAGCGACGGCTCTATTTTTACTTTAAAAAACGGTTCTTCGGTTAAAAAATCGCTTATGCGCGCCCTAACCAACCCCTCCACGTCGACTTTTGACGAGCCGTCGGGGAGTTTGAAGACGGAAACTATCCGACCGACAGTTCCGATTTGAAATAAGTCTTTCTGTTCAACGGCATCTTCTATATTTTTTTGAGTGACAAAAAACACCAGCCGGTCGGCCAATAGAGCTTGTTCAAGAGAAGCCGTTGATTTCGGCCGCTGAATTACAATCGGAGTGATTGCTTTGGGGAATAAGACCGTGTTCTTAAGCGCAATCAGGGGCAGTTCTTCCGGTATTAAAATATTGTTGAGCCTAAAATCGTTCATAAATAAAAAATTTATGGTCTATGGTAAATAGACTATGGCAGAGAGAAAAAAATGATAATGCCGAGCCGAGAATCAATAGAAAAAATCTTCCCGAGATGGAGCGTTCTTAACTATTTCAAACGCGTCTTCAGCGTTATCGACAATAGTGTACAACTTTAAGTCTTCTTCGTCAATAGAGTGCAGTTTCTGGCACATTTCCTCCTGCATCAATTTCTGTATCGGCTCCCAAAATTCCTTCCCGACCAAAACAACGGGAATTTTGTTGGATATTTTTTTTGTTTGAATAAGGGTTAAAATCTCAAAAACCTCATCAAGGGTGCCGAGACCGCCGGGAAAAAACACGTAAGCCCTGGCTGCGTAAGAAAGCATCACCTTCCTAACAAAAAAATAATGAAAAGCGGAACTTTGATTAACGTACGGATTTATTCTTTGTTCTGACAACAATTTAATGTTCAGCCCGACAGATTTTCCTCCGGCTTCCGCGGCGCCGCGGTTGCCCGCTTCCATAATCCCCGGCCCTCCGCCGGTGATTATCGCAAAGCCGTCTTTCGCGGCCAGTTCTCCAAGCTTCCGAGCTTCCTCATACCATTGGCTTCCTTCCGGAAATCTTGCCGAACCGAAAAAAGTTACGGTCTTTTTAAAATCGGCCAGGAACTGCCAGCCTTCTATGAATTCCGATAAAATTCTGAAAACCCGCCAGTGAAGGGACGAACGGAAATCTGTGGGTTCTTTCGCCTTCGGCAGTTTATGAGCCGGTACGTTCAGGTTGCCTTTTTTGTTTGTATTGTCCATGGATATGTTTGAATCTTTTAAAATTTTTACCAAAACAATGTTATTTTAAGTTTATCCGATTCCCGCTTCAAGGTCAAAACTCGCACCGATATCGGGCACAGTGGAGTTGACGCCAAGCTCTTTTTTGATTCTGTCCGCCAGAGCCCGGGCGGAATCTTCTTCGCCCTGAACGATGAAAACGTTTTTTAACTTTCCGCCGACAGCCGCGCTTTTAATCCACTCCGTAAGCATATTTTGGTCGGCATGGGCGGAATATCCGCCGATTGCTTTTACCTGACAATTAACCGGCACCATTTGTCCGAATATGGAAACTTCTTTTTGACCATCCAGAATCTTTCTGCCCAAAGTTCCTTCCACCTGATAGCCGATAAACAGAATGGTTGATTTCGGGTCCGGCAGATATCTTTGCTCGTGATGTAAAATCCGTCCGCCGTTGGACATGCCGGAACCGGCGATAATCACCTTCGGCCCGACAATGTCGTTAATGGTTTTCGACTCGTTAACTGTCCTGGTAAATTTCAATCCCGGAAAATTAAATATGTCATCCCCGGAATTAATAAGGTAAGCGGCAGTTTTATTAAAATAATCCGGATATTTTTTATAAACTTCGGTAAGATTGATGGCCAAAGGCGAGTCTACGAAAATCGGCACTCGCGGAATTCGATTATGGTTGATGAGCTCGTTCAATTCATACAAAAGCTCCTGGGTTCTTTCCATTGCAAACGAAGGCACCATCAATGTACCGCCGTTGGTGATGGTTTCTTCAATGACTTTTTCCAGTATTTCCTTTCTTTCTCTTTTGTCTTCGTGAATCCTCGCGCCGTAGGCCGATTCCACAATCGCATAATCGGCGTTTTTAACAAAAACTGTGGGCTTAAGGAGCGGCGTCGGCGGATTGCCAAGGTCGCCGGAAAAATAAATTTTCTTGTCTCCAAAAGAAATTTCTACAATCGACGACCCCAAAATATGACCGGCGTCCAAAAGACGGGCCGTCAGACCGTTTCCCAGTTTAATTTCTTCTTCATAATTAAAACCTTCCGCCAGTTTTAAAACTTCTGCCAAATCATCGGCGGTGAAAAGAGGTTCATGGCCATCCTTGGCCGCTTCTTCTTTTATCAAAGTAAGGTTGTCCGGCAGCGCCGTTTTTATCATATCAAGGGTTGGTCTGGTGGCGATTATCCTGCCCCGAAAACCTTCTTTATAAAGTTTGGGCAAGCGTCCCGAGTGGTCGGTGTGGCTGTGAGTGACAAAAACAAAATCAATCTCCGCCGGGTTGAAAGCAAATTTTTCGTAATTCAATTCCTCGGCATAGCGCGAGCCCTGGAACAAGCCGCAGTCAACAAGAATTTTTTTATCGCCGTGAGCCAGCAGATAATTGGCGCCGGTTACAATTTTTGCTCCTCCGTGAAAAGTAAGAATCACGTTAAAATATTTAAAGATTTAAAAAGGCCGCCAAAAGATATCCGATTATCGCAAAAGTGGCAATGGGCGGAAGGGCGGCCATCGGTTTTCGTTCTTTTTGATTGATAAAAATCAAGTGGGTGACGAAAAGGCCGCCAATCGCGAACAGGCCCACTAAAATCGCCTGCCCTAATGAAATTTTAACAAGAGATGCGGCCAGAAACAAGGGCACAACGCTGTCGCCGGAACCCAAAATCATGAATTTTTCCCCGGCGCGCGCCTGGGCCTCCTTTTTGCCGTAAAAAAATCCCTTCCACTCAAAAGGAATTATGAAACCGAAAATAGCGCCGCTTTCCAGCATGGCCTTGGCCATTCGGACCATATGTTTGGTTTTGTATACGGCCAGAATGTCGTAAACCGATAAAATTACCAGAAGCCAAATCGCCGTTTGGGGATGGATGCCGACGCCTACGGCCGCTCCCAAGCCGGCAATTCCCAAAAGCACGCCGGCATTGTGCATCAAAACATTGCGAACGATTAAAAACGCCGCCAGCAGAATAACCGCCGCCAAAAAATCCCAAGGAGCGTTCAGAAAAACTCCGGCAACAACCTGCGCTCCGCCCAAGATTATGAAAACCAAAATACCTTGAAATAAAAAGCTGCCGATTTTCCTGTATTTTAAAGCCAAAACAAAAACAAGAATGGCGACGGCTAAGGCAATAATATCCCATAAGGAAAATGCGAACGTTTCAAAAGCCGTTCCGGTAAAAGCGGAAACCGCCAGACGTTCGGCGGACAAAATGCCAACCGCCAAAGTGGCGGCAAAAATAACGCACTCCTTAATGAATAATCTGAAATTGAAAATCATTTTCTTGTTTCTTGCCCATTAGCCATAGTCTATTCGCTGTTCATTCTTGTCATTTCAGCCACGGCCGCGAAGGATACTGCGGAATAAGATAGCGCAGATTTTTACCTTCGGGAAAAGAAATTTGGTTTTCTTTCATCCACGATTCCATTAAAAATCTTTCAGTTGCGGAAACGACCTTAATCCTGGTTTCCTGGGCGTCTAAAATTTCGGTATCGCTTCGGAAATTTTTCAAGGCGATAAAAAACAGCCCCACGAAAAAAGCCGCCAAAAGAACGATAAAAACCGCCCCCATCGAAGATTCCACCCGCATTGTCAGAGGATTCTTCATCGGCTTATCTTATTATTATCGTTCCCGCTTCGTTTATATTTTTTTCGTTGTGATATCCAAAAATTCCCTTAGCCGCGAAAGTGAATGAGAAATAACTTCCCTGCGGAATATCGCCGATACTGTCAAAACCGACAAGGTTGTTGTGTTCCGGATGAGGGTCGGAAACCACTCGTATCGACAAAAGGCCGTCATTTTTGAACCGCACCGTGTCGCCGGAGTGTATTTTCAAATTGGTGGGGCTAAACACGCCAGCCCGGTAAGAAACGGTGTAAAGTCTCGGCTGTCTGGTCTCGCCTGGAGTTTCGTCGATTGACGGCGGGATGGAGGCCAAACCGTCCCCGCCTCCGGGATTGCCAAGCAAATTTATGGCAACCGCCGTTAAAACCAGAACAATGATAATAAACACCCAAAAAATTCCGGGTCCGCTAAGAGTCGGGATTTTCTTTTCCCTTCTGGCGGTTAGCTCCGCCTGCGGTTGTTGAGGGTATGATTCCACATTAAAAATAATACCACCAATCGGAATAACAAAAAAGCCCTTAAGGGGCTAAGCGAATCTGCGTGTAAGCTCGTTTGCGGTTCTTTCCAGAAGCCGAATATCCAAAACACCCAGACATTCCAACGCTCTGACGTCAACCGAAATTATGTTTCTCATCATCCCTGAAAAATCTTCATTATTTTCCGGCAGAGCCATCTCCGCCACTTTTCTGCCGAAGATAATGAACAGCATTTTGTACGCCACAAAGTTAACGGCATCATCCAGTTTTGTACTTTTAAAACAACACAGCCAATTTTTCTTAAGAACGTTAACGTCCGTGGGATTAGCGATGACTTTTATTTTAAGACCTTTAAATGCCAATCTTTTGTTCACACCGCCTTTTTCCAATTTGCAAACGTCAAACCACACCGGTCTGATTCTGCTTGTCGGCGAATTGAATATCAAATTATGAATTTCGCCCAGTCGTTCCCAGACTTCAAAGACGGTCATGTTCCAAAAAAGAGCATGCCAGGCCTGATGCCTGTTTTTGTCGAAAGGGAACAAATTAAATTCTTTATGGGGACCGTTGCGGCTTTTGGGGATAATATGGTCGAGCGTGCACCGGTCTCCGAAAATCGAATAATAATACTTCTGAAGCTCCCGAATGGATGAACGCCCCGGCATAGTTCACCTTCCTGCAATTGTAAAGAAACACTTGGATGAAAAAATAATAAACCTATCGGCTGGCTGCGTCAATCAGCTCCCGGACGATTTGAGCGTCAGACCAGGGAATTCTTCTGCCACCTGACACGGCTATGGACGTTTCCGAACCTTTGCCGGTAATAATCACCGTGTCACCCGTTTCCGCGTTGTTTATCGCCTTTTTTATCGCCTCCCGCCGGTCAAGAATTATTTCATAATTTGGTAATTGGTAATTGGTAATTGGTAATTGCGAGAACCCGCTTTCAATTTCTTTTAAAATTGAAAGCGGGTTCTCGTCGTACGGGTCTTCATTTGTTAATATTATTTCATCACAATATTTTTTCGCGATTCTGCCGAACTCCGGCCTTTTCCACTTATCCCTCCCGCCTCCCGCCGCCCCCAAAACGCAAATCAACCTTTGAGGTTTTGGACTTGAAAGCGCTTTATAGACGCTTTCCAGCGAGTCCGGCGTATGGGCATAATCCACCACTACCGCAAACGGCTCTTTTTGCACAAACTGCATTCGGCCGGGAATTTCCTCGATTCTTTCAATCGCCGGTTTCATCGCCGGCAAATCAAGACCGTAAACCGCCCCGACGGAAAGCGCCGCCAAACAATTATAAACATTGAATTCGCCGAAGAGCTTGGTTTTAAACATGGTGCCGTAAATTTCAAATTCCACGCCCATTTTGCCGCTGACAATGCAGCTTGCTTTCATATCGCCGCCTTTTATTCCAAAGAGTATTTTTTTATCGGCGGAGTACTTGCTGAAATGTTCAACCGATGCGTCATCGGCATTCAATACATGATTGTTTGGGGTGAGCCTGAACAGTTCTTCTTTTGCTTTCCTGTAATTTTCAAAGGAGCCGTGGTTTTCTATATGTTCCTTATGCAAATTCGTAAAAACGGCGCAGTCAAATTTAATTCCAAGATGTCTTTTCTGTTTGATGCCCTCGGAGGTGACTTCCAACACGACATATTTGCAGCCGGCCTTTCGGGCTTCCCGAAGAAATTTCTGCAATTTAAAACGGCCCGGCATGGTCATTTTCAAAGTATTGGGCCATTCCCGTTCTTTTATTTTAAATCCGAGCGAACCGATAGCGGCAACTTTCTTGCCGGAATTTTCCAAAATTTTTGCTATTAAAAACACCGTCGTTGATTTGCCTTTGGTTCCCGTAACGCCGATTACTTTCATTTTACGGGACGGAAACCCGTAAATTACCGCTCCGGCATAAGCTAAGCCGGCATGATAAAGCGGTGCAAAAAAATTAAAAACCGATTTCGGAATCAGCTTTTTAACTTTATATAAAATTTTATCCAATAGACCTTCTTTGAACATTAAAATGTTTTTTTGGCTATTTTATATATCCAATACCAAATTTTGGAAATCGGCAGGTCAAATGAGCCGGGGTATTCAACCGTTTCTCCGCCCCAGCCCAGTTTAAATCGTGTCACCCCGGGCCATTTGTTGGCATCAATTCCCCAAAAATCGTAATATTTACACCTTGTCCCTTGTCCCTGGTCGCTTGCCTGCCCCGTAGGGTTGCGAAGCAACTCCTTCGGGGTCTCTTTTAATAATTTAATAATCTCCCAATGCATAAAATAAGGCGCCATTAAACTGCGGTAATCGCGGTCGGAAGCGCCGTGCAAATAATACGCTATGTCTCCGTACAGCATAACTATTGCTCCCGCAATCGGTTTATTTTCGTAATTAACAATAAATAATTTGGCGGTAATTTCACCATCCTTAAAAAAATTAAGCAACCCTTCGTAATATTCAAAATTATGGGTGGTAAAACGGTCGGCCTTCGCCGTTTTTTTCAACAATTTCCAAAAAGATTTTACATCATCGCTTTCAATTAGTTTTAATTCTTTTTTCTCCGCAAGATTGATGTTATATCTTGTTTTGTGGTGCATTCGCGATAAAAGCTCATTTTCTTCCAAGCCAAGATTCAACACCACTGTTTTTTGAGGCTGGACCTTTTTGGAAGATTTCTTGATTTTTATGCCGGCTTGATGCAAAAGCTCCGGAACCATATCCAAAAGTGGTTCCATTTTTATAAAAATAGCTCTTTCCTCTTTGCCTGTTTTTTTGAGATAACCGATAAAATTTTTGAGTTCGTTTGATAAGCCGGATTTAATTTCGTCAAAAATAATTTCCGGCCCGTGGGGTATATAAAGATAGCTTTTTTTTAAGGGCAAATCGTGCTTGATAATATTGGCCCTTATTTTCCCGTCGTCAAAATGCCAGACCTTGCGGCCCAATGATTTCTGAAAATCCAGCCACTCCGCAGTTTGTAAAAATGTTCTGCTCATTTCTTCCCTAAAATTTTTAACGCATCTCGCACCCGATTCTCCAGCGTCTCTCCTTTTGCTTCTTTGAGAACATCTTTCGCCTGATTTGCGCTGTAACCAAGGGCAAGCAAAGCCTCCATGGCATGGCCCTCCTGTCCCAAATCAAGTCCGTCAATATCTTCCAAATAATCAACTTTATTTTTCAATTCCAAAATTAATCTTTGGGCGGTTTTTGGGCCAAGGCCGGAAACTTTTTTCAAAAAATCGGCATCATCATTGACCACCGCCGCCTTAAGATGCCTCGGTTCCACCGATGACATGATGTTAAGAGCGTTTTTGGGTCCGATGCCGGAAACGGAAATTAGAGTATTAAACAGGTCCAAATCTTCTTTTTTATCAAACCCATACAAATCAAAGGTGCCTTCCCGCATATTTAGCTGGGAATGGATAAACATTTTAACGGTATTGACCCCGTACGAAGTAGAGGCGCGCTGCGTGCCCTCGCGACTTCGTTCGGGGTTGACCCCGGCTTGACTTTTTGATAGAATATTCAGCAGATTGGGGACTATACTCACCTTATATCCTATGCCCCCCGCGCTTAAAATGACGAATTTGTCCCCCAAGTATTCAATTTTGCCCTCAAGAAAGCTAATCATAGTATGCGAACAGCGCGCTACAAATGCGCACACCCGAATTATTATTCGTAGCATTCGGATATCATTTGTAGATTAGCATTATAAAGCTCAATGTTCAAACTTTCATCAAAATATCAACCTACTGGCGACCAACCAGCCGCGATAACTAAACTGGCCGAGGGTTTGAAATCCGGAAAAAAACACCAGGTGCTTTTGGGCGTAACCGGTTCCGGTAAAACATTCACCTTGGCAAAAGTAATAGAAAATTACGGCCGGCCGACATTGGTCATTTCCCACAACAAAACTCTTGCCGCCCAGCTCTACAAAGAACTAAAAGAATTTTTTCCCAAAAACAAAAAATTGCATAAAAAAGCCGAGTATGATAAGATAAACCCGTTGTTTTTATATCTTTATACTATTAGGACCTTGCGCGTTTGGCCAAGTTTAAGGCGAAACTGAGCATCGAGCGAGCCATATTATAAATATGGCGAGTAAGACGCGGAAGTTTTAACGCAGAAATTGGACAAACCTGAAAGACCAGAAACAGAATGAGCCCAATAATTTCGGGCTCCCTGTTTCTGGCGCGCAGGTTATAAAAATGCCAATAACAAAATCGGCCGAAAAGGCCTTAAGACAATCAAAAAAGAGAAGAGTGGAAAATCTGCGCAAAATTAACGCTTATAAAATGGTTGCGAAAGAATTTAAGAAACTTGCCGCTTCCGGCAAAAAAGACGATATGCAGAAACTTTTGCCAAAACTCTATAAAAAACTGGACAAGGCGACCAAAGGCGGAGTCATAAAAAAAAACAAGGCCTCGCGCCTCAAGTCCAAAGCCGCCAAGTTGCTAAAATAATATAAAACCGCCGGAGGGCGGTTTTAAGTTTGATCATCCGAGTTTTAGAGCAGTATTTTCGCAACAAGCCGGTCAACCCGTTCATCCAGTTCTTCTTTTGAACCGTTATTTTCCATTTCTCCCAGCAGGTTCGGAATATCCGCCGAGTTAAGCTTCCTGTGCAGCTCAACGCGGTCATCAATGTTTTTCAGCATTTTTTCAGTTGTGTTGACTCTGAACCGTTCGAATCCGGAAACCCAGGAGGGATTTTCATATTGAGCACGCTTTCTTTCTTTTGCCATTTCGGGATTACTGTTTATTCGAACATAGAAAACTTTAGCTCCGGTTTGGTTGGCTATTTCCGCAATGTTTTTCCTATCGTCTTCGTCTGCGGCATTGCCGTCAAAAACAACACCATATCCTTTTTTCAATAAATCAACGGCAACCATTTTTAAAATTTGCCTTACGTTTTCTCCCCAGGGCAAACCGGTTTCTTTCAACAAGTACCTGGCCGAGTCGGAACTGATTAAAACAGCACCCGGCAATTTACCGGCAATCATTTGGGCTACTGTCGTCCTTCCTGAACCCGGCAAACCAATTGTGGCTAAAATAAACGGTTTTACCGCTTGTGCGGCCGACAATTGCACCTGGGAAAGAAAATTCTGAGAAATTTGTTCTAATGTTTTTTCCATATTTTTACCTCCAAACTAACACGATTTAACAAAAAAATCTAATGCGCCTTTGCCTCTTAATTTACGGCTTCGGTTCTCCCCTTTTTCATTTTCCACAATCCGAATCACCTCACAATTTAATAGGATTGTATTATGTGTGAAAAATAAAAGGGGGAGCGAAGCTAACTCCTCTTCGCCACGCTTAACACAATCCCCAATCCGCCCAAGAGAGAAATTATGGCCGTTCCGCCGTAACTCACGAAGGGCAGAGGAATGCCGGTAAGAGGCGCCAGGCCCGATATGGCGGCAATGTTTACGAAGGCCTGAGACATAATCCACATATTTATCCCCATCACCAAAAGTGAGGAGAATTTATCGGGCGCATTTTTGGCGATTTTAATTAAAATCAGACATAAAATTACAAACAACCCGATGGTAAATGCCGAACCGATAAAACCAAGTTCTTCGGCTATAACCGCAAATATGGAATCCCCCGCCACTTCAGGCAAAAAACCGAATTTTTGCCGGCTATTGCCGAAACCAAGCCCAAATACTCCGCCCGACCCTATGGAAATGAACGACTGGTTGATTTGGTATGAAATTCCCCTCGGGTCGACCGACGGATTGATAAAGGCCTTAATGCGATTGAACCGGTACGGTTCAAGAACAACCAAGGCGGTCAAAATCGCGGATACTGCAAGCATAATTATTAAAAATTGCTTGAATTTTATTCCGGCGAAAAAATAAACTCCTCCGGCGATAAGCATTACGACTATCAACGTGCCGATATCGGGCTGAAGAACCAAAAGCAGCGTCACAAAAGCCATAATGATGAAAAACGGAGCCATTCCGTAAACCCAGTTTTTTATTCTTTCGTCCCGCCCGCCGAACCAAGCCGCCAGATATATTACCATCGCCAATTTTAAAAACTCCGACGGCTGGAAAGTAATTCCACCCATATTCAGCCACCGAGTCGCGCCTTTCAATCCCTGGCCCAAGGACGGCACAAAAACAAGAATCATTAAAAAAAGAGCGAGAAACAGCAATAAAAGAGAAATTTTGCGAAAATGTTTGTAATTAAGCCGCGAGAGGGCAAACATAAAAACCAATCCCGGCAGAACGCCGAATTCCAGCTGGTGGAAAAGATAATAATAGGAGGAATTAAATTTTTTTTGCCCGTCAATAAGACCGGCCGATGATAAAATAATCAGACCGAAAGCAAGCAGGATAAATATAAGCCAAAGAAGTTTTTTGTGCATACAACAAGAACTAATCGGCCGCCTATCTCCACAGCGGAGGAATTTTGCTGTCCACCAAAAAGATAATCAAGCCGACAATGGCACCGATGGCGGAAATCATCCAAAACCTCATCGTCACCTGGGTTTCCGGCCAGCCGAGAGCTTCGAAAGTGTGGTGAATGGGCGTAGAAATGAATATTTTCTTTTTGCGAAGTTTTTTGGAAATCGTCTGAATAATCACCGACAATGATTCAACCAAGGGAATTACGGCTATGACCGGTAAAAGCAGGGCCGTATTGGTCAAAAGAGCGACTACCCCAAGAACAAATCCGAGAGCCATAACGCCGGTATCACCCATAAAAAATTTGGCCGGATAAATATTAAACCATAAAAATGCGGTCAGCGCCCCCATAATGGTCGCCAGAAAAACGGCCAAATCCATACGGCCTTGGTCAAAAGCTATAACTGCTAAGGCGGCGAAAATGGTCATAAAAACCCCGCCCGACAAACCGTCCAGACCGTCGGTTTCGTTCATGGAAAACGCCGTGGCGATAATCACGACCACCGCAAAAATCAAATACCACCAACCAACCGCAAAATCACCCAAAAAAGGAACAGTAATCATGTCCCGGTCAAGTTTAAAATAAAACCACCACGCTCCGATTCCGGCCACCGCCGTATAAACGGCTAAACGTATTTTCAAACTCAACCCTCCTCGTTTAAAAATACCGAGCACGTCATCAGCCATGCCGACCAATCCGGCAAAAATTAAAAATCCGAGCGGAAGCAGGGTCTGACCTCGGGAAAGAAAATTAAGCTGCGGCCAGAAACCGTCGAAAATATTCGACAAAAAATAAAAAATGACGGTCAGAAAAACCACCGTCACCCATACCGGCAGCCCGCCCATTGTCGGTGTTCCTTCCTTTTTTTTGTGCAAACTGCTGAAAACCGGCGCATCTTTCCGTTCTATTTCTTTGCCCGGTTTAAAATATTTCAGTAAAATTTTGGTCCAAAAATATGTAATCAGCAAGTTAACGAAAAAGGCCAGCGCTGCAAGCGCAAATATTCTGACAACGTTGACTACTGTGAAAATTTGTTCGTTCATGTTTCTATTCCCAACGCCAGGCGGCCTTAGCCCAATTGATTAATTTGGCCGTATCTCCAAACCGGTCGGAAGAACCAAGCACCACGCTGATAATTTTATCATTTTCTCCGGGAATATCCACCACTAAAATCATGCATCCGAGGGCCCCGTCGGTATAGCCGGTTTTACCGCCGAAAATATCCGGCAGTACTCCAAAAAGATGATTGGTATTTTTAACTTGATGTTCTATCCGGCCGTCTTCTGATTTGATAATGACATTTTTTTTCGCCAAAATGTCCCAAATTAATTCATACTTCAAAGCATATTTCACCAATTTAACCAAATCTTCAACCGTTGAATAAGCTTCGTCGTTTAATCCGGCCGTATCCAAAAAAAATGAATCAACCATTCCGAGGGCAAATGCTTTTTCGTTCATCTTGGCCGTAAAATCAATTCCCTTTTCGCCGGCGTATAAAGCTAAGGCTTTTGCGGAATCATTGGATGATTCTATAAGCATTAATTTCAGCAAATTTTCCACGGTCAGGCGTTCGTCCAAATATAGAGTCTGTTTTTCCTCATCAACCCGCAAGGCCTCCTGCGGAATAATTACAATGTCGGCCAAATCAAGATTTTCAAGAGCAATGACTGCGCTTAATATTTTAGTAAGCGAGGCGACAGGAAGTTTTTGTTTCGTGTTGTTTTCATAGAGCGCTCTTTCCGCCCGCAAATCATAAAGAACGGCTGATTTGGCGTTAATAATCGGCCGGGCAAAACCGGAATTTAAAAGGGGCATATAATTTGATTCGGCCAGCGGAAACACATAAGCCTGGCTCGCGCTGAAAACATTTTTGTTTAAACCGGCCGCATTACTTAAGGGGGAATCACCAGAGTCGTCAGAATTAAAAATAAATAAAAAATTAATGACAATTAAAAAAGCTATGAGAATCATCAGTAAAAGCGTTTTGGACATTCTATTTGGATATTTTTAAATGCAGCTCTTTCAACTGTTTTTCTTCCAGTTCCGAAGGTGAACTCATCATCAAGTCCCTGGCGTCGCCGGTTTTAGGAAAAGCCATCACTTCTCTGATATTGGGCTCATTGTTTAAAAGAGCCACCAGTCGGTCAAACCCCCAGGCAATCCCGCCGTGAGGCGGAGTGCCGTTTTTAAAAGCCGTCAGCATGTGCCCAAAATTATTTGCGATTCTTCCTTCTTCAAAACCCATTATTTCAAAAACTTTCCCTAACGCTTCCGATTGGTGGTTGCGAATACTGCCGCCGCCTATTTCCCAGCCGTTTAGGACAACGTCGTATTGGGTAGTTAAAATATCGCCGATGTTTTTCTTTGTCATTAAATCTTCCATAAATTCCGGCTTGGGAGCCGAGAAGGGATTGTGAGTAAATGTATATTTACCTTCGTCATTTTTTTCGAAAAATGGAAAGTCAACCACCCAGCAAAATGCTAATAGGTTAAGGTCGTTTTTATCCTTTCTAACGTCGGGGCGGTCGGTTTGATATTTTTCCATCGCCTCCTTATAACTAATCCGCGGAAACGGTATTTCCTGAATTCTTTTTTGCGGATAAATCGTTTTCACCATTTCTATGAGTAATTGTTCGTTCAATTGCATTACATCTTCGCGTTCAACAAAACTCATCTCCATATCAAGCTGGGTGAATTCCGGCTGGCGGTCGCCTCTGGTATCTTCGTCCCTGAAACATCTGGCCAACTGAAAATATTTTTCAACTCCGCCAGCCATTAACAGCTGTTTATACTGCTGGGGTGATTGGGGTAAAGCGTAAAATGCGCCCGGATAAAGACGGGACGGGACCACAAAATCGCGCGCGCCCTCGGGAGTGGATTTGGTGAGAATCGGCGTCTCCACTTCAAGGAATCCTTTTTCCGACAGCCAATTGCGGATAAATAAAGCTGCCGCATGACGGACAGCCAAATTGTTTGCCATTCTTTGACGGCGCAAATCAACGAAACGATAAGACATCCGCGATTCTTCCCCGATATCATAACCGTCGGTATCTATAGGAAACGGAGGGGTCTCCGCCCGGTTTAATATTTCCAGCTCAATTGGTTCTATTTCAACCCGGCCGGTGGGAATTTCATCGTTAAACATTTTCTCCGGACGGGCTTTGACCACACCCTTCAAGCGCACTACCCATTCCGCCCTCAACCGGCTGGCCATTTCATAATCAGCTCCGCTTGGAACAAAAACGACTTGCGCTATCCCGCTTCTATCCCGCAAATCAATAAAAATAAGTTTGCCGTGGTCTCGGCGATTATGCACCCAACCGCATAACATGACTTCTTGTCCGACGAGGTCTTTTGTTTCTAAAATTGAGGTTCGCGTCATTTTAAGTTTATATTTCTATTTATAAGTTCATCTTAACATAAAAACTTGCGTGAGCAAGTTTTTAACTTTTTATTATTATTTAAAATCCCCATCTAATATGTTTTCCAATAATTCCGCTCCGACCGCATACCGCTTTTCAGAACCGACAGTCCGCAACTTCCAGCGAGTTGCGTCTAATTGACAAAAACCACAGACAAGTGTATCTTTTTTATAGAACATCTTTTGGGAGGTTGTTATGTCCAAAAATGTGATTGTTTCGGTTCGGATGTCCGTGTTGGACCTTCAGCGTTTACAAGCTCTTGCAATCGTATTTGATGAAACATTGGCAAGTTTGATACAAAAGGCTGTTATTGCTTATATTGAAGAACGAAAGTCGGAACCAAATTTCCAGAAAGAACTTGAGGCGGCCAAGAAAAGACAAACTGCTTTGTTGGATCAGTTTCACATGATATAAACTAACTCCCAAATCAAATCCCAGCCGACTAACAATCGGCTTTTTGTTTTCTACAAAGCATGTATAAACCTATCTATCGGAGGGCGTGTCTCTCTTTCTGGATTGCGTTTCTTCTCGCAAACAGAAAGAGAGGCACCCCGAAGCCGTTAGGGAGGTTGTGGGGTGATTTGGAGTATGAGAAGAGGAGCAGAGGCGGAAATTGTTTCTACGTCAACGCATTCTCAATAATTTTATCTATGAGTTGAGAAAGGGTTATGCCGGCGTATTGAGCGGCTTTGGGAAGAAGCGAATTTGGAGTCAGCCCCGGAAGGGTGTTTGTTTCCAAAACATAAATCGCGGCGCCCGCCAAAATCATGTCCGTTCTTGAATAACCACGGCAATTTAAAATTTGATGCGTCCGAACGGCAATGTCTTGCACTTTTTTATAGGATGCTTCATCAACTAAAGTTTAGACATAACAATATTATTTGCCTAAATAAACAGTCCGCCCCCCGAGAATCGAACTCGGAACCTTCTCCTTAAAAGGGAGCTGCTCTGCCAATTGAGCTAGGGGCGGTTTATCAAACTAAAATAGCATAAATTTTTAGTTTTAACAAATAAAAAAAGAGCTATCCCGACAAAAATTCCAGTTTTAGCTGGAATTTTTGTTTGGGGTTTATTTTTTCAACGCCTCGTTCAGAATCTTTTTGAGTTCGGCGGTGTCAACTTCTTTCTTGGGAACCGACTGACCGCCGCCGAATTTCCTACCCTTAAAATCCACCGCTCCCCCGCCAAAAGCGCTTTTAAGGGAAACGGGGGCTGGTGTTTCTCTTTTTGGAAGCTGGCTTTGACGCGGACGAAAATCGCGGCGAGCCGGTTCAACGGATTCACGGCGAGGCGGAGGAAAGTTTCCGCTCCGCGGTCTTCCGCTAAATTCTTTGCCGCGTCTTTCATCTCTCGACGCCGGTCTGGTTGTTGTTTCTTCCCCGCTCTCTTCTCTGGCCGCTCCGGCCCATTCGGCTATATCTTTCTCCACTTCGCTCTTGGGAGTGGCGTAAGTTTTTCTCGAGAACTCTATAATTTCATCCTTAAAAGTCCGCTCCGATTTTTCAAACCTCTGTAAAGTTGCCGCCGAAAAACCCCGCGAAGAAACGCCGTCTATCATCAGCTTAAGATAAATATTTTGTTTGCCGAGATTGACGATGTCGGACATCATAAAGTCCGGCGCGAACCATTTTTCAAGAAACTCGGCGTCTTCGGCGCCAACCCTGAAAGAGATAATCGTGCCGACATTGCCGAATACGGCGTCGCAAACTGGTTCTTCCATTTGTTTGATGTACTGATGAGCCATAATTAAACTTAGATGGTATTTCCTCGCCTCCGATAAAATATTGGCGAACGATTCAGTCGCAAAGTGCTGAAACTCGTCCACATAAAGAAAGAAGTCTTTTCTTTCCGGCTCCGGAACATCTACCCGCGACATAGCCGCCAATTGTATTTTGGTGACCAAAAGCGCACCGAGCAGGCGTGAGGCGTCTTCTCCGATTCTGCCCCGCGAAATATTGACCAGCAGAATTTTCCCCTCGTCCATTATTTTCCTGACATCCAGGGTGGATTTCGGCTGGCCGATGATGTTTCTGATAAGATTGTTGGAAATAAACTGGCCGATTTTGTTCTGAATGGCCGCTGTCGCTTCAGTGGCAAATTTGTCGGCATATTTGGCGAACTCTTCAACCCAAAATGATTTAACGATGGGGTCGGTTATATTGGCAACAACTTTTTTCCGATATTCCTTGCTGGCAAGCATTTTATTGATGCCAAGCAGAGTGGAGCCGGGATATTCCAAAAGCGCCAAGATAGTGTTGTTGAGAATGTATTCCATTCTCGCCGACCAGGCGTCAACCCAGATTTTTTTAAAAACTCCCAAAAGACCGGCGGCAATCAAGTGACGATAATCAAAATCAACGCTTTCCATCACATTAAACGCAATCGGAAAGGCCAAATCGCCCGGGTCGATATAAATTACGTCTTTGATTCTTTCTTTCGGAATAAACTCCAATAAATCAACCACCGGGTCGCCGTGCGGGTCAATGAAAGCGAGACCGTGGCCGGCTTCAATGTCCTGAATGGCCATGGTCTTCAAAAATTCTGATTTTCCCATGCCGGTTGAGCCAACCACATACATGTGCCGTCTCCGGTCGTCGGTTTTAATTCCAAACCGAATTTTATCATTCCTGAAATTGGTCTCTCCAAGAAGCAATATATCGTTGTCTGGCGGAGTAATCATAAAAAGCAATTAACCATTGACTATAGTCCATAGACAATAGCCAAAATTACGATATCGGCAATCCGACCGGCGGTTCGCCTTTTTTAGTTTCCACTCTCGGCAAAAGCGGCGCCTCAACACCAAAGTCGGGGAAGTGGAATATGGTCGCCAGTTCTTCCACGTTCAGAACAAACGGTCTTACGGTCATCATTCTTTTCCTGAATTTTTTCCACAAAATTCTTTTCTTGTTAAAAATTTTCTGTTTTTTAAACGGCCACCTGGCCAAAGGAGCGGTCTTGATATTCATTCTGAAGCCGTTAAGCGATTGGGATGTAAATTGTTTGTAAGCGCCCATGACTCCGGAAATATGAGCGCGATGAAAAACTTCTTTAGACGCCGTATAAACAAACCGAATGCCGCTTTCAAAACCAAGCTTGGCAAAACTTTTTTCCATCGCCTTCAAAATATCCTGTTTGCCGGGCGTAAGCTGGGACGATTCTCTTTTTTCTTCTTTTTGGGTCGAAGGAACATGGCCGGGAATAAATTCATCCAAAGCAAAAATCAGTTTGGACATAAAATCCGGCTTTGATTTGACCTCCTTGCCCATTATTTTATCAACTGCCGCCTGGCCTTTTTTAATCCAGGCATCTCCCGTTGGCCTTATTAAAAGCTGAATGCCGATAAATTCCCCGTATTGGAGACTGCTTAAAACTTCAGCCAAGGAGGCCATCGGGTCAACCCTTTTAACGTCCTCCCGACCGACCGCCACTTCTTCAAATTCCGGATAAGTTCTGATTGGAAAAGCGTCTTCTTTGCTCAAAACAAGTTCCGCGCCCCAAATATCGTTTTTATCATTGGGAAGAAAAGAGGATAAATTTGTTATGTAATCATTTTCTTCAGCCACTTCTTTAATTTCCGTGTCCGGATACTGGGCATATACTTGGGACTGGACAAGCTTTTTATAGGCTTCAGGGGTCCTTATGTAAAAATGTATTTCTCCGCCGGAACCGATAATTTCAAAAGAAAACCAGTCGATTACCCTGCCCTGAAAAAATTTCTCGTGCCATTTGAGAGGGATGAAAACCCCGTGCAAGGCATTAAAAATCTGCTCGGTTGATTTGGGGCTTTTGCGTATTTCTTTGGGAATTCGAAACTCCAATAGCGTCCACTTGAGCGATTGGATGTATTTCGTTCTGGTATAGGTCTGGAATGCGGCAGTCAAACCGAAAAAAAGCAAAAAGGGGGAATAAATCCACCAAAAAGACGCGAGAATGTCGAGAGCCGAATTCAGGCTCTCAAAAGTAAAACTTAGTTGCTCCACGGTAAATTAAGCCTTTTTAAGAGTATAGGTTCCGTCTTCTCTTTTCGCGAAAATTTTTGAATCTTGAAGATTGAGCAGAACCGTATTCTCTTTTACCATTCTCGCATTCATTACGCTTGTTAGCAAGGCCGTCCTGGAAAGTGGTTTGGGAGAATTCTTTAAAATGTCCACCAGCACGTCTTTCACGGTTCCGGATTTATAACCCCATTCAGCCAAGGCGTACATCCCTCTTCCGACAAGAACAAACCGTCCGTCTTTTATCAATTCATTGTGGACCGTCTGGACGTTGGCTTTTTTACCGAAAAAGCCGGCGACATTGATTGATTTGGCGATATCGGCAAAATGCTTGGGAATATTCGCTTTTCTTAGAATTAAATATGCCTTATCTTTCACGCCCCTCGGCTTGATTTCTGCACAGTTCAAAAGACCAACTTCGCCATAAATGTTTCTGCCGATATTTTTACTTATGGAAAGAAGGGTGTCGAGATGGACAGACGACAATTCTCCGCCGTCGAAACCGGTGACATTTTTAACCATAGAAACAAAGGCCGCTTCGGCAACGGGTTTTTTATTGGCGGCTAAAATATTTTCAACGGAGGCGGCGGCATTTTTAAAAGCCGCGAGGCGCCGTTCATCAAGCGCCCAAAAAATCCTTAAACCGTCGCTTTCGGAAATTCTCAACGGAGCCGTTCCGAAAGAAAGAAGCAGGACCAAAGAAGCGTTCACTGAAGATTCTTTTTCATGACCGCTGAAATTCCTGAACAATTCGCTTTCTTTTATTACGCCTCCGGCGCCGTCAATGATTCGGTTCGCCAGGGAAACGTATTCTTCAGCCTCGCTGCTGTTTTTGGCTGACCCGGCAAGCTGCTTAAGTATGAATTCTTCAATCTGTCTGACCCGTTCTCTGGTAATCCCGTAACTTTTACCGATAGAATCAAGAGTTTCTTTTTTGCCGTTTTTAAGCCCAAAACGGCGGGAAATAATGTCCTTATTGCGAGGAGACAAATTCTTCACCAGACTTGCGACTATTTTGTTTATTGAAACGGATAAGTTTTGGGCCATAGTTTGTTGTTATTTTATAATACTACAGAATAAAATTTAGGTCAACAAGAAGCGCTTACCGGCGGCCAGTCCGCCTGTTCCACCAAATCAAGAGCGGAGAAGCCACAAAGATTGACGAATAGGCACCCAGGAAAATTCCCATAATCAAGGCAAGGGCAAAAAACCTTATACTCTCGCCGCCGAACAGATAAATGGCTACCAAGGAAAGCAAAGTGGTAAAGGTCGTATTGAGAGAACGGGTGAGGGTTTGAAGTATGCTCTTGTGAACCACCGCTCCGAATCCCTCGCCTCTCTCGCCCACACCCTGTTTTATAATATTCTCTCTGACCCTGTCAAATACCACCACGGTATCGGAAACCGAATAGCCTAAAATCGTTAAAACCGCCGCCACGAATACGGCGCTTATTTCCACTCCGTAATACTGGCCGAGAAAAGCGAAAACCCCGACCGGAATAAGCATGTCGTGAAGCAGGGCAACCACCGCCGCCAGTCCCATCGCCCAGCCGGAGATTGTTCGCGAAAGTTTTCTGAACACAATCGCAATGTAAACAATAATCGCCGCAAGGACCAGAAAAATGGCGGATACGCTTTTGCGTTTAAGCTCGGAACCGATTACCGGACCGACCGAATCAAACTTCTGCTCTTCCAAACCGGCTGAAGGAAACGCGGCTGCAATTTTTTGAATGACTTCCTGGTGGGTTTGCTCTGATATTTCGCCTCCCTTGATAAGTAATCCGTTTTCTCCGGCCGGACTGAAAACCGCATCTTTAAACGCCGTCCAATCCGATATTGCTTTCCGCAAGTCTTCGATGTCCGGTCTTTCATTTCTAAAATTAAGCTCCATGACGCTGCCGCCCTTGAAATCCACACCGAGATTCAATCCGAAAACGACAACCGCCGAAACAGCCGCTATCGTCAGGGCCAGAGAAAAGAAAAACATAATTTTATAAATTGCTTTCATGTTGATATTTCTAAAATAGCCTTCTTATTTTTTCGAATCTCTGCCCGATGAACAAATTTAAAAAGTTTCTCGTTACCACCGTGGCAGTCAACAGGCTGGTAAGAACGCCTATGCCCAAAGTGAGAGCAAATCCTTTTACGATTGAGGTGGTGAACAAATACAAAACCAGGGCGCCGATGAAAGTCGTAATGTGGCTGTCGCGGATTGAGAGCCAAGCTCTGGAAAATCCTTCGTGGGTCGCCTGGTTAAGACTTTTCCCGGCCTTCAGCTCTTCCCGCATGCGGGCGAAAATCAGAACATTGGCGTCAACGGCCATGCCCAAAGACAAAATGAAACCGGCAATGCCGGCCAGAGTAAGCGTGACGGGTACCAATTTATAAATCGTCAAAACTATCAACACATAGACAATGAGGGCAATCACCGAAACAATTCCGGGCAGACGATAGAAAAAAATCATGAACGCGCCGACCAAAATCAAACCCCAAACGCCGGCCTTAAGGCTTTTGGTCAGAGAAGCGGCTCCGAGCGAAGCGCCGATAGTCTGCTGACTTATTAATTTTATCGGCACCGGCAGGGCGCCGGAATTCAGGCGAGTGGCAAGGAGTTTGGCTTCCGCCGGAGTAAACTTGCCAGAGATAATCGCCTTTCCGTTGGGAATTTCCGATTGGACAACCGGCGTTGAAATCGGAAGGCCGTCAAGATAGATGGCTATGATTTTATTCAGGTTTCTTTTGGTCAGTTCCGCGAACAGCTTAGCCCCTTCTTCATTCAAATCAAGACTGACTTCCGGCGCGTAAGTCTGGGGGTCAAAAACAAGCTGGGCTTTGGCCAAATGGCGGCCGTTTAAACCGGTGTTTTGAAAAGGTTCCTCGTTCAGCCGTTCTCCTTTCTGTTGGGCCTCCAGAATCGCCTGGGTATCGGGCTTTTCTTCTTTGAATTCCAGGAACGGCGTCTCGCCGATAAGCCGGATTGCCTGATTGACGTTTTTTATGCCGGCCAATTCGACCGCCAAGCGGTCGTCTCCCTGGATTTGGACAACCGGTTCGGCCACGCCGAAAAAATTCACCCTTCGTTCTATCACATCCCGTATCCCCTGCATGGCTTCTGATTTTTGCTCGATGGCCGAAAGGTCGGCCTGGTACAAAAGATGCGTTCCGCCAAGCAAATCGAGACCGAAACGGAACGGCATATTCCAAAAATGGGGCAAACCGAGGGACGTTTTGCCATTAACGAAATCGGCCCCCTTGTTTACGGCCTGGGGAAAAACAAAACCGAAAAGAAAAAGAGATATGATTATTATTCCGATTAGCAACCGGGAATTTATCATTGTCGAGATGATAACACGCCTGAAAATATGTTCAAGGGGCCGAACCTTGGGCGATTTTTATTTTTTTAAAATATTATTCTTCCAATTTTTCTCTGGATTTTTTGGGCGCCTGCGTTTCCAGCCATTCTTTAATACGCAGAGTCGCCCTGACGTCGTCTTCGTTGTATTTGAGAATTTTTTTCAAAACGGCGTTATTGTGTTTGTCCAACCAATCATTATACCAAACTACCGACTCGGCGCCGCCGGCTTCCGGGTCGTTCCATTGATAGCCCAAATATTTGGCCGCGTCTTTGAGGCTGTAAAAATACAGGGGCAAAACCGCCGATTCAACCAGTTTCAAGTGGATATCAATCGTATTCTCCCTAAACTTGGCGACCAAGCTTTCCGGAGCGCCATAGCGAGATGCCAAGCGGTCAAAAACCCGCCTCTCGTAAAACGCGTAATGATAGATAACGAAGTCGTCGAGTTCGGCGAGAAAATCCAGAAACTTTTTCCACATTTCCGGTTCCTCCTCTTTGTTGTGGGCTAGAAAATAATGATACTCACCGTTTCCCTTGCCACCGGATTTGACCAAAATACCAAGCAGATAATCTATGTCTCTGGTCGGGTCGCTCTCAATGTCAAAATATATTTCATTCTTAACGGACGGAAATTCGCCCTTTTTTAATATAAGCGGTTCCCGCGAAACAAGCACTTTGGCCTGATTGTTTAATCGCACGATTTTGTCGAACGGCCAATCTTCGAGTTTTATCCTTAAATCATTGACATCGGCCTCAGCCAAATTAAAAATAGTTTTTATGCCGATATCGTAAAGGTGGCGTTGGTCCGCCTGGCTCAAGCGGTAAACCAGCGACACGTCGCTGCAGCCTTCCGTTTCGGAAACGCAAAGAGAATACCAGGGAGTACGCCGACAGCCGCTCTTCAAAAACGGCAGTGGTTTTTCGCCTTCCAGAATTTTTTCAATCTGGGCAAGAGACAGATGGAATTGCTCCACATAATCGTCAATTAAAAAGGCCCGCTCGTTGCCTTCGGGGTCTATGATATAAGCGTGGCTCGGGCGCACGCCTTGTATCCGTTCCAGTATCAGGCTGTAAAAAACAAGCTGGAAACGAAATTCATCCCGCAATTCAAGCGACTGCTGAACGTCATAAACGACATAATGCCAAGCGCCCAAATCCGACTTGCCCGGTCTGGCTTCCAATAAATCCGGCATTCCCACCCAGTCCTCATTCATCAAAACGCCGTGATAGATATTCTTGCCCTGTTTCATCAGCTCAAGCGTTGCCAAAAAACCTTCCTCTATGTCGCGCATCAGCTCCGGCCTTACCTGTTCAAATTGTTTGCGCTGGCTTAGAATTTTTTCAGCTTCGGACACTTTGCCTTTGTAAATAATATCCAAAAGGGGCGGGGTGTGTTTTTTTTGTTTGGCGTCGCCGTAAATGTCATACCAAATCCAGTGCGGACACTGGAAAAATTTATAAAAATGCTCGGCGGTGATTTTGGGTTTTTGATTCATGCAAGTAATAATAACAGGTGTATTAAATTAAAAAAGGAGTGTGTGCGGCCTTATGCCGTGTGTGGCCTTATGCAGAGTAAAGATTCTGCTGCTGTTGGCCATTTTGTCCACAATGTCCTATTATTTCTCTTTCGTACGAAAGAGAAATAATAGGACATTGTGTTACGCTATAAACCAAATTTTTTAAGAAATCCCGATTCGCAGAAACCAATCGATTCGGCAACAATCCTGTCAACATAATCAGTTATACCAAGCTTTTCACATATGTCCCCCAATTCCTTATCGCATGGATAAGGAAAAACAAAAACGCTCTTTTGCAACGCGCTGAAGCCTAAGCTCAATAATTTTGTCCGAAATTTTATTCTTTGTTTGTGTAATTCTTGGGGAATGTCAAAAATCACAACTCGCCACTTGCCGTCCCATTTTCCGTTGTTTTTGTTTTTAAAATATCGCGCATGCGATTCTTGAAACCACTTTTGCCCGTTTTTTGTAAAAATAAACTCATCGCCGTTTTTTCTTCTTATAATGCCGCGCCGTTCCAGATTTTTAAAACCGGAGTATCGTTTACCATGGTCAAGCAAGTTCGTATTAAAATCGCTATACCTGAATCCCTTATAAGAAATCCTGCTCAAAGAACGACTCAACTCCCCAAGCGCACTTACCAATTCTTCTAAAAATTGAATAATAAATTTTTCTTTCATGAATTTTTAAACATTTATTGTTTCCGCAAGCATTGTTTGAATGTCAGAATATTTGAACAGTCGCTTCCGCTTTTTCTATTATTTACCGTTCGTACGAACGGTAAATAATAGAAAAAGAGTTGAATGGAACAAACGGGGAAAATTAAATGTTTAAATCTGGCGTAATTTTGTGCTGGGAAGCCATTTCAACCGGGTAGTGAAAGTTCGAGTTTTTAAATATTGCTATCCCAAGGAATCGCCCCTCTAACTTCTACCACCCGGTCAACATAATGACAGTGGTCACAATGGTCGGAATTTACCGGCGCAGTTTCCTGGCGCGCGGTTTCTATCGCTCTTTCAAATGTATCGCCGACCCAATCAGGTTTAACGTCAACACGCCTTAATTCTTCCCTGAACGGCAAAACATTGGTAAACCCGCCGCCGTCTTTCTGGACGACATAAAAAACAAAATACGCGTGGGGCTGGGTTTGATAGCCGTTTCTCTGCAACAACCAGGAATAAATCTCCATCTGTTTTTGGTAATCGTCGTAAATTGTTATCTCTTTTGAACCGGATGATTTATAATCAACTACCGCCAAAGAGCCGTCGGAAAATTCAAGCACATCATCAACGGCGCCGTACAATATTGCGTTCAGGTTTTCATCAAAATATGAAACGCCCCGAAAATTATTTCTCCAATCCGCCAGTTTGTCTCCGGAAAATAATTTTGCGTCCAGTTCTTCTTTCGCAAAAACAGGCGGCAGCTTGCCGTCCACCCGATATTTGTCAAATTCCTGTTTCACCAAATAATCCACCGCCGCCGATAAAGTATACGGATATCCCGGCGGGCGTTTTATCTTGTGATGGACATCCAGCCAAAAACACCTCGGGCAATCAAGAAATAATTTTAGTCCACTTCTGGATATTTTTATCGTGTTTTGGATTTTTGCTGTCATGTTCAATTAATCTTAACCTAACAAAATAAAAATTAAAAGCATTCCGCCCCCCTGCCCCTTGTTCAACAGACGCAAGCGGATGCAATCTTTTCGCTTTTCTCGCCCGTCCCAAAAGAAAAATATTCCACGGCGCCGTTGATGATATTGCTTAAAAAACAATAGTTTGTTACCATTACCGCAAGCAAGGTCCTATGAAGTTCTTTATAAGAGGAGGGGTTCGTGGCCAAACAGTTAAATCGTAAAAATAATTGTGCAAGAGAAAGCCTTGTCGGCCGGCAGATTGTATTTCACTGGTTTGAACCGGACGATTCCATTGACTTGAATGTACCTGAAGACATGGTAGCAATAAAAGGACTTGCGCGCGACGGAGGTTGCTATCTAAAGTTTTCCGTCAAAGAATCGCACACTGGCGGCCGGAAAGAAAGATTTTCATTTTATCTTTATCCGAGACAGATTGAACAAATTACTTTAGCAATCTGGAGAGCATATTTTAAAACGCAGCCGCAATATTCGTACAATCACTTCCAGGAGGTTCTTCGCAAATTGAAGCTTTTTCTCAAGGGAAAAAGATTGAAGTGCTCAAAGTGCGCACAAACTCTCCAACGCTCCGCCCCATAATTGGTCGGGGCTTTTTCATTTTTCACTTCCCATGACACCTTTTATATTTCTTCCCCGACCCACAGGGACAAAGTTCATTTCTGCCGATTTTAGATTCAGTTTCTACCGGTTGCTGGTCTAAGTTTAATCTGGATTCTTGTTCAATCATGTTTTCTTCGCCGGAAATTATATTTGGACGGCCTTCTTCTGTTTTTACCTGTTTGGGCTTATTAAAAAATCCGACTTTGAATATCAAATTCGCCACTTCCGCTTCAATCGCGCCGGTTAATTGCTGAAACATCTTGTGGCCTTCTGTTTTATATTCAACCAGCGGGTCCCTCTGGCCATAAGCCCTCAAACGCACCGAGTCGCGCATATATTCCATCGCGTCAATGTGGTCCATCCACAACTCGTCAATCGTTCTCAATAAAACTAGTTTCTCAAGCTGACGCATCCCGTACGAAGCAGAAGCACGCTGCGTGCCCTCGCGGCTTCGTTCGGGACGCATATTTTCCGCGTTAAGTTCTTTCTCTTTTGCTTCATAAAGTTTTGAAATTTGAGTTTTGAGATATTCGCCCACTTTTTCCGAACTGCCGGTTTTCGCGATTTCAACAAGTTCGGAATGCAATTCAAGACCAGACAGCGCTTTAACCGATTCAGCGATTTCTTCCACGTTCCACTGATACTCCTGTCCTTGGGTGTGGAAATTTACTATATTTTCAATCTGTTTATCCAAATATTCCAATATTTTTTCTTTATTGCCCACCGACGATAAAACATCTTTGCGCAGACGGTAAATCGCCTCGCGATGCTTGTTCATTACATCGTCGTATTCCAAGACATATTTGCGAATATCAAAATTGTGGCCTTCAATCCGCGACTGGGCCTGACCAATGGCATTGGAAACAAATCTGTTTTCTATAACATCGTCCTCGCCTACCCCCAAGGTTTCCATAATTCTTTTCAAACGGTCTCCGCCGAATATTCTTGCCAAATCATCTTCGGTTGAAATGAAAAACTGGGACGAACCCGGGTCGCCCTGCCGGCCGGCGCGTCCGCGCAACTGGTCGTCTATCCGCCTGGCCTCGTGGCGTTCGGTGCCGATGACATGCAGACCTCCGGCTTCACGAACCTTTTTGGCCTCGCCAGCATCAGGAGGAGTGCCTCCAAGAATTATATCCACGCCCCGGCCGGCCATGTTAGTCGCCACCGTTACCGAATATAATCTTCCGGCTTGGGCGATAAATTCAGCTTCTTTCTCGTGGTTTTTCGCGTTTAAAATATTATGAGGAACCCCCTCACGGCCCAAAAGAGCTGAAAGCAATTCGTTTTTCTCTATTGACACGGTGCCGACAAGAACCGGTTGGCCTTTTTCGTGCCGTTCTTTTATTTCCCTGACAATGGCGCGAAATTTTCCGGTCTCGGTTTTATAAATCCTGTCGGGCGCGTTTTTTCTTATCATCAATTTATTCGTGGGAACTTCCACCACGCCGAGATTATAAACTTTGTGAAACTCTTCGGCCGAAGTCCGGGCGGTTCCGGTCATGCCCGCCAATTTATCGTACAAGCGGAAATAATTCTGAAAAGTAATGGTGGCAAGAGTGCGGGATTCTCTTTCTATTTTTACCCCCTCTTTGGCTTCAACCGCCTGATGAAGGCCTTCCGACCAGCGCCGGCCGGGCATCAACCGGCCGGTAAACTCATCCACAATAACCACCTCTCCATCTTTTACGACGTAATCCCTGTCGCGTTTGAATAAAATTTCCGCCTTTAGAGCTTGCTCCAAATGATGGACGTTTCTGACGCCTCCTTCTTCGTAAATATTTTTCAAGCCAAGCATTTTTTCCACTTTTTCAATCCCGTTTTCGGTAATTGAGACAGCTTTTAATTTTTCATCAATATTATAATCGTCATTTTCAACCAATCTCGGCACAACTTTGGCAAATGTCTCGTACATTTTGGTTGATTCCGTGTCCGGCGCCGAAATAATCAAGGGCGTGCGAGCCTCGTCAATAAGGATGGAATCAACTTCGTCAACGATGGCAAAATGGTGGCCCTTTGATTGACTTATGCCCGCCAATTCATAGGCCATATTGTCCCTTAAATAATCAAAACCGTATTCGTTGTTGGTGCCATAAGTAATGTCTGCCTCATAAGCGTCTCTCCTCGTTGCCGGTCTTAAAAATTCGTGAACGACGTGAAAGGAGCCGGCCAAATCTCTTTCTTTGTCCAACAGCGCTTCTTCCGATTCGGGGCTTGGAACAGGCGCGTCGGATTTATTATTTTCCAATTCATGTATTTTCTCGCTGTGCCGGGGGTCGTATAAAAAACTGGAATCGTGGTTGATACAACCCACCGACAAACCGAGAGCGTGGTAAATCTGACCCATCCAAACGGCGTCGCGACGAGAAAGATAATCGTTCACTGTAACAATATGGACACCCTTGCCGGTAATAGCATTCAGGTAAGCCGGGAGCGTCGCCACAAGGGTTTTGCCTTCGCCGGTTTTCATTTCGGCAATTTTGCCTTGATGCAGGACGATTCCGCCGAACAGTTGGACGTCAAAATGGCGCTGATTCAGCGTACGCTTTGACGCCTCGCGGACGGCCGCAAACGCTTCGGGCAAGAGAGCGTCAAGAGTTTTGCCGTCCGCTAATTGTTTGCGAAATTCCGCCGTTTTATTTTTTAGTTCTTCGCCGGAAAGTTTTTCAAAATCTTTCTCAAGTCCGTTTATTCGAACGACAATCGGCTGAAGCGATTTGATATATCTCTCATTGGCGTCTCCAAATATTTTGCTTAGAAAATTCATAAGTAAAAACGAGGGGCAAGCCCCTCGCAATTATTTCTTAGGCTGTCTGGCTGCATCTTTTCTTTTTTCTTTAAATTTCTTTATCTGCGCCTGAAGCTCGTCTTTCACGTCGACAATGGCGTTGCGCAAATCTTCATGTGAGCAGGAGGCGCGCAGAAGATTGCCGCCAAGTCGCAGATTCACTTCGGCGTAAAACACCGGCCCGCTGCGATGATGGCGGGACGGTTTGCCTATTTCAACCTTGGCCTCGGATTTGTCATTTCCGATTACCTTATCCAAATTCCCTATTTTTTCACGAATAAACACATTTAGGGCATCGTCCAAAGCAATGTTTTTGGCAGAAATAATTAATCGCATAGTGTAATCATTTTACAATATCCGGGCCGGTTTTGTAAAACTGAAATTCGGCGTCGTTAATCGTAAAAATGGAGCCCCAATCGCGGCCGGATTGAGTAAAATATTCGCCGCTCATGTTAAGCCAGTGTTTAGTCCCGTCGGGCCACACCGCATAAACTTTTTTGTCGTTCAGCGCGCGAACATAATTCGCGGTTGTGTAAGAATTGAGCGTTCCTTCGTCAACCTCGATAGCCTTGGTCGGGTCAAGATGGCCGTATGATGCAAGCGCACCGGCGCTTAAGTATCTTTTATATTTTCCTTCAATCACATACAATTCACCCTCTCTCGGTTTTTTAATCAGAGAGCCGTTCTCAATAATCGACAGCCGACGGCCCAAACCGCTTTCCACAAAATTAATACTGAAAGTAATCGGCGCCGCTTGTTCATTTTTACTAAAGTCAGATGTTTTGCTTTGGTTGACGGGAATAAGCGTAAAATCAGCCAGTCCGCCGGGGTCGTCAATATAAGCCGGATTAGCCAAGGCGCCCGTCCGTCCCAAATTATCGACATAATAAAACTTAAACGGCGCACCGGCGGCAAAATCAATTTTGATTGCTTTAGAATCCATAATCGACGAGGCAACGTTGAATTTATGCCAGTTCGCCTGCCAAGGCTTTAAGGTTTCATAAAAATTATACGAAGCGCCCGACAAATAAACGTTGCTGGCCGGATTTACTTTTACTCTTTGAAGACCCGATAAGGTGTAGGCGTATTTTTTATCGACCGAGGCGCTGTTCAAATAATTGGCAATTGCCCAATTACCGAACACGTCGCCAAACCGTTCTTTATAATTTTTATCCGCCAAAAACTGATTGATGGAAACAATGCCCGCAGCGGAACTGCGCAAAGTATCTTTTAATATTTCCGACCCATATTGCTCCACCAGATATTCTCCGAACAAAGCCGCTTGGGCATAATCAAGCGAAGAGTTGGGCCATTCCGTCAGGCTGTCTGACGGCTGCGACATGAAAAGTTCAGCTCGTCTTTCAAGACCGGAACCGGCATAAGGCTCATTAAAACCCGCTATGGTGACTGAATATTCCGAGCGCAATTCGTTCAGCCACACATCCTCGGAAATATTCCGCATAATATCTTTCTGGTTAAAAGAAACAAGATGCTGAAATTCGTGGGCCAAAAATATTTTGGCGTTTCGGAGGTTATCCTGCACGGCGGCGGCGCTCACGAAGAACATTTCTCTTTTGTTGGATTCGGGGGCGTCATAACCGTTCAGAGTATCAAAATACCCACCGTTGCCGCTTACCAATTGTTCCACGACAATCGTAATTTTGGAGTCGCCATCCACCCCTGGGTTCGGTTCCGACCCCCAAAATTCCCTTTCTTTTGGATAAATGTCATTATCAAACGCGCCGGCAAGAGGGGCAATGTTGGAAATCAGGGCCTCTTTTCGCTCAAAACTTAAACCATTCCAATAAATATCCTCGATGAAAAAATAGGCTTGTTCCGAAACGGCCGCCAATGTGGCTGAAATTTGCGTCCGATTGAATTTGTCGTATTCGGAGTTCACGAAAAAATTCTTATTTTGGCCGAGAATATCGCCCGCCTGCGCAGGCAAAACTTGAATGTTTGCCGACAAAAAAAGAGCCGCCAAAAATATTGCCGCTCCGATAAATATTCTGATTTTTTTGTGACGCAACAACATTCAGACCATTATATCATATCAGGCCCTCTTCGCGAAGAAGTTGTTTTATGCCGTTTTCGGTTTTAATTTGCGGTTTCCACCCCAACAATTTAAAAGCCAACGAGGTGCCGGCAAGAGTATTTTTGGGTTCAAGGCGGAACGCAATGTGCTTACTTTGACCGCCGATTAATTTTGCCAACTTGTTGATTGTGGTGTTGCTTCCAGCGCCTATATTCATCACTTCACCATGGCCGACTTTTTTACTTTCCATCGCCAACAGATTCGCCAGCACCACATCGGAAACATGAGTAAAATCGCGGGTCTGTTTGCCGTCGCCCGTAATCGTTAACGGCTGGCCCAATTTGCGCTGGAGGATAAACTTGCCGATTACCAAAGCATACGGCCCTTCGGGATTGAATCTCGGACCGTAAACATTGAAATAGCGCAAAGAAACGGTTGGCAGGCCGTAAACCTCCGAAAAAAGCCTGCAATATAATTCTCCGATATATTTTTGGAGACCGTAGGGACTTTTAGGAGCGGCGGGCATATTTTCAAGTAAGGGCATTCTTTTTTGGTCGCCGTAAGCCGAACTTGAAGCGGAATAAATAACTCTTTTGACACCGCCGTCCTTAGCCGCCAAAAGAACGTTCAATGTGCCGCTGACATTTACATCGTGGGTTTCTTCTGGATTTTCTATGGAATATTGAACGCGCGGCAAGGCGGCAAGATGAAAAACATAATCGGCGCCCCTGATGATAGGTTTAATTTCTTTGAGATTGCGGATGTCGGCGATATGGAGAACGGCTTTCTTGTTCACATTTTCTTTTTTCCCGCCGGAAAGATTGTCAATTACATGAACCTTAAACCCTCGCTCAACGAGAGCATCTACGAGATGAGAACCGATAAACCCCGCTCCGCCGGTAACTACGATTTTCATATTCGTATCTTTTTTCTTTTTTCCGTGATTATTTCCTTATTGTGCCTTGAAACTTCTTCCGCGGTCAAACCCTGATGTTTTAACAATTCTTTGTTGTAATCGCGTATCGTTTGCAAAACGGCAATCCCCTTTTTAAAAACTTTGAGAAATTCTTTATCGAACTTTCTCTTTTCCAGCTTTTCGGCAAGTTCGCCGGCAAAAGAAATAAAAGCATTCATGTCTTTGGGAAAACAATAACCGCCGGCCCCGCAATAATTGCCGTGTTCCACATCAAGCCAAGCCGGACCGATACGCAAATCGGCGCCGATAAGTTCTTTTAAATTATCGTATCGGACTTCTGAATTTATTTTTTCCTTTTTATATTTTTGATTTACCGCATAACAGGTATCGGCCAAAATATTGCCGTAGATAACTTTAATAAATCCAAACACATTGGAAGCGTACTTGCCCAATTCCGCTTCGGTGGCGTTGACTGATTTTTTCACATAATCGGAGGTCCACGGCCGGATAAAATTTTTCTTCGGCAAAAGATTTAAAATTTCAACGGAGTCAGTCGCGCTTTTTGCCGTAGAGCCGATAATTTGCCGGTCGGGAGAAATAAAATCTTCCCACGCCTGGGTTTCGGTCAAAAATTCGGGATTAAAAATGAACCTCTTTTGGGGATATTTTTTTTGAAGTTCTTCCACCGTGCCGGGAGCAACAGTTGATTTTATCACCACAATTTTTCCGTTTTTAATTTTCCCGACTGCGTTTTTAACAAAAGACAAATTACAGCTTCCGTCCAGGTTTGAGGGCGTCGGTACGGCTACAAAAATAACATCGGCCCTGTTTACATCGTCAAAATAACCTTTTTGGGGGGCTATATCATAACAAAACAAGTCTCTGCCTCTTTTACAGCCGTTAATTTCCTCAAACCATTTTCGCAAAGGTTCACCGACCATTCCCAAGCCAATTATGCCAATTTTGATTTTATTTGTTTTCTCGGTCATTTTTAGTTTATGACTGATAAATAATAATATATTATGATGGTAAGTAGCGCCAGTTTATAATTTTACAACACAAAAGTCAACATTTGACAATTATTCACGAATAATGCACAATTAAATAAATGCGCAAAATTACTCTTTTTATTTTAGATATTATAGTTTTTTATGCCGCTCTTCTTGTTACTTTGGCGATAAGATATCGCGACTATGATGAAAAGTTCGGTTATTGGCTGAATCTTCATTTGGTCTCTTTCAGTATAATTTTTACCGTCTGGCTTCTGGTATTTTATATAGCCGGCCTCTACGAACCGAGGCATTTCCGCAATAACGCCCAATTTTATTCGGTTTTTTTTCGCTCCATAACCATTGCCGGAAGCATTTCGGTGTTTTTTTTCTACCTGATTCCTTTTCTTGGAATAACCCCCAAAACAAATCTGGTTCTCCTCATTGCGATTTTCACTTTATTGGAATTGGGCAACCGCCGCCTTTTTAACGGGATTGCCGAAAAAAAGTTTAAAAGGCCGACCCTGATTGCAAGCGACAACCAACAGACCTCCGAGCTGGCTCAATTTATCAAAGACAACCCCCAGCTTGGATACGATTTAAAACAGGTTGTGGATGTGGAAAAAATAAGAACCGGCGAATTGGAACGGCTGATTTTGCAGGATAAAATCAATACGGTGGTCATCGGGCCGGAAGCGTATCAATCACCGGAAATAATAAATATCTTTTACAAATCCCTGGGGCAGAAAATAACATTTTATAGTTTGGCGTCTTTTTACGAGCGGCTTACCGGAAGGGTGCCTCTCGGAGCAATTGACCAAGTTTGGTTTTTGGAAAATTTAAGCGAGGGCAACAAGATGGCATATGAAACGGCCAAGAGATTTATGGACGCGGTTTTTGCCGCAATTTTGGGAACGATTTCTCTGGTCTTTTATCCGTTTTTAATTCTCGCCGTCAAGCTTAATTCAAGGGGTCCGGTTTTTTACAAACAAAAAAGAATCGGGCAAATCGGCAAAACGTTTGAAATGCTGAAATTCCGTACCATGCGGCAAGACGCGGAACAACTTACCGGCGCTGTTTGGGCGGCGGATAACGACCCGCGAGCCACCCGGGTCGGCGGATTTTTAAGAAAAACGCGGCTCGATGAACTGCCCCAGCTTTGGAATATAATCAAAGGGGAAATGTCATTTGTCGGTCCCCGGGCCGAGAGGCCGGAATTCCACGAAATCCTTAAAAAAGAAATTCCTTTTTATGAAGAGAGGTATCTGATAAAGCCGGGCTTGTCCGGCTGGGCCCAGATAAATTTCCGCTATGGCTCGTCGGTCAAGGATGCCGCCGAAAAACTCCAATACGACCTTTACTACATCAAGAATCGTTCGTTGTTTTTGGATTTGGGCATCGCCCTTAAAACCGCCCGCATCGCTCTTCAGCAATCGGGGAAGTAGGAATTCCGATTATTTTTTCCCCCGCCCTAACCCGCTTTTCGGAATCGGCTGTCGGCTCGTTCCGGCGGCTCGCCGCAGCCTCGTCTCTCATCCGCCCAAAAGGCGGAAACCAAGCTGGGACTGGTTCCGAGGCGTTCCTCAAAACGGGTCGGGGCAGGGTAAAATAGTGGAATTTGGACAAAATTCACAAATCTTATTTAAATCTTTTTGGCGTTTTTCCTTTGACTTTTCTCAACCAAATGCCAATTACCAATCAAGGCTAAGTAGCGGAGAACGCGCTCTTTTTCCCCCTAAGTCCGACATGGGGGTAGGACAGAGAACCCTTGCCGCCAAGAAAAGCGTCTCGGAGGGCGAGCGGGCACGGTTCGAGCAAAGCGAGAGAGCGAGCCCGAGAGCCGAGCGGCGGTTTTCCCGCCGGGGAAACCGACCGGTGTCTTTTCGTGCGGCAAGGGTTCTCAAAACACTTTCGTTAAATTGTTGGGGTACCGAAAAACAAAGAAATCAGAATTCCCTGCCTAAACTTCGAATAAAACTGCGGGCTTCGGCCTCAAACATTTTATCCAGCCGGGCTGCTTCGCGGGCTTCCTTGACGGCATCGTCAATCCGGCCCACTTTGACATAAGCTGCCGCTAAGGAAGCATGATATTGAGCATTATTGGGTTTTAAGGCAACAAGCTTTTCCTGGGCCCAGATGATTTTTTTGTAATCGTTTTGTCTCAAATAAACGGCTATCAAGCGGAGATAGTCGGACTCGGCGACGTTAAATTCTTTATCAATGGCCTGCTCAATGGCTTCCAAACCGATTTTGGTGTTGCCGAGGTCGTATTCCACGATTCCCCAATACCAAAGCGACAGGCCCACATCCGGATTCAAATCAACCGCCTTTTTAAAATACTCTGCCGCCCTGGCTATGTTTTTTTTATTCAGATGGGCTTGAGCGACTTCATAATAAGTTCTGACAAAGGTGGGAGAAAGTTCCAGAGCTTTTGTGGAATGCTTTAATGATTCGTCGTTATACGGAGAATCGGGCTGGTCTCGGCCAAGCAAAATATTCAGCCGCGCCAGATATAACTGCGGCAGATAATCAAGCGGGTTTTCGTCGGCGTTTTTTTGAATTGCATCAATGACTATCTGGAGCGCTTCCGGCGACGCGCTTACTCCCCGTTCCAGAAGATATTGGCCGAACCGGTGTCTGATTTCATATTTTCCGGGAACATCGTAAGCTACAGCTTCCTGATATTTCTTGACGGCGCCGTTAAAATCTCCGCTCCATCCGATAATAATGGCGCGCGTGGTCGTATAATTCGCTTTGGCCGGCAAAATGTTGGTTTTATAAATTAAGGCCGAAACGGCAATAAATAAAACAACCGCAGAAAATGAATACAGGCTACCTAAACCGCGCTGTCCGGCGGGCTGAACGGCCGGTTTATTATTTCCGGCCGGCGGCTCCAATAACGATGGAAGGGCCGAAACAAAACCGAGAATGCCGAAAAAAACAATAAAATTCCCCGAGGTATCAAAAATAAAAGAATTGTGAATGACATAAACAACCATAAGCGATATAAAACCAATAGAATAAACAGCAGAATTTGGCAATTTTTTTATTTTTTTCAATGTTTGCGCCATTGCCAAAAAGAGCAAAATATAAGCAAAAAACCCCGTCAAACCCATCGTTACCAAAATTTCAACAAACATGTTGTGGGCACGGTCAAATAATGTTTCCGAACCCGGACCTTTGAAAAATTTGGGATTGAAGTGTTTGGAAAAAGGAATATTGAAATTCTCCGGTCCCCAACCCACAAGAACAGTCCGGGGGGTTTCATCCCATCCTTCAAAACCGGCCCGCCAAGCCCAAAGCCTGGTTTTAACGGTGGCATCCCCGAAAGAAAGACTGGAAATTTTCGAAAGATAGTTGGAGTTTTTAACAAAAGCCGTGTTTTTAAAAATAAAAGCGGAAGCGACCGTTACCGTAGCAAGCAACAGTAACACCAAAAGAATTTTTAAGGCGCCGGCTGACTTAAACTGCCGCCAATATAAAAAAGTAAATAGCAAGAACCCGATTCCCAAAGCAAGAATGGAGCCGCGAACAACCGTCAGCATTATTGCCAGCGCCGTCAACAAAACAGCCGACCCAAAGAAATATTTTTCCCGTTTGGTGTTTCCTCCTACGAAAAACAGCGTCAGCGATAAGAAAAGAACCAACAGCTGATAGCCGGCAAATAAGGCCGGATTACCGAGAGTGCCGAAAATTCTCATTCTGTTGCCGCTGCCAATAAAGAATTTTATATCCGTCTTTTGGCCAAATCCATAAATAGCCGAGAGAATGCCGGCGGCAATTATCAATTTCAAAAACACGAACCAGTGTTGCTTAGTCTTTAAAACGGAGGTCAAGACCACAAAAAACGCAAAATAGTGCCAAAAAGTCCACAGACCGCCCATCCTTTCAAGCGTTCCCCAAAAACTTTGATAGGGCTGAATGCTCGTTATGGTTGTAACGGTAAAAGCCAGCGTAAAAAGCAAAAATGCCCAGAAAATTTTATTGGTTTTCGGCAAATACGACCAGTCCCGCCAGATTAACAGCAGGTAAAACACGACCATTATCTCAACGAGACTCCGGAACACAACCACCTTCCCGAAATGAAAGGGCGACATAAATTGCGAAAAAATAATCAGCGGCGTGAAAGCCGCGGCGTAAATTAAATAACGAAGAATTTTAGCCAAAATAGATTCTTTTGTCATAACCGTTAAATACTACTAAAAAACTAAACTTTTGCCAATTATAGACAAATAATAATTTGTAAATTCAGATTATGTTCTTAGTTTTTTCAATAAATAAGAAAAGGAGGCAAGGTGGGACACAGTAAACCAAATCGTCACCATCATTACCGCGCCCCAAAGACCGTATGATTTTATCAGCCAAAGACCCAGCGGAATACCCAATCCTAAAATAATTAGATTTATTATAATGGAAATTTTGACTTGGCCAATCGCCCTCCACATTGGCCCCAAACCCACGCCGATGCCAAATAACGCGCCATAGATAAATAATCCTGAAATATATTTTACGCTTGGCATAAAGTTGACTCCGTAAAAAAATTTA